>Ga0160420_100014_pt1 | contig 132567 bp, 114 predicted proteins | sample CelAP2metagpilot_FD_108197 | JGI IMG/M metagenome (GOLD analysis project Ga0160420, IMG submission 108197) | Phycosphere-associated microbial communities from algal ponds in Kailua-Kona, Hawaii, USA - Cellana AP2-5-5 metagenome pilot | ecosystem: Engineered > Artificial ecosystem > Aquaculture...
AAATGAGCAAGAGTTAGATGCATGTCCACTGCAAATGCATTAAAAATGAGCCCGAGACATTTCTATTTCTTCAGCCCTCCCCCCCCCCCCCATCCCCTGAAAACAAATACATACCGGCGAGCTAGGCGAGTACGCAGGACTCGACGGGCTGTATCCTCCACCCGCCGGAGATGCCGCCGTCCCCAACCCGATCCCCGGTGAGCTCACGCTCCTATACCCTCCCGAATATGCTGGGCTAGCGGACGTGTAAGGCGAGGTGCCCCCCCCTCCCCCTACATACGGACTCGCCATCGCGTCATACCCCGGGGTGGCTCGTCCAGGGCTGACCACCATGGGTGAAACGAAGGGAGAGGTGCCGAGGGGAGAGGCGGTCATGTCCCCACCTCCTCCTAGGTGAACGCCCGGGGTAAGCATTGCACCGGGACTGGCCCCACCTGCGCCGTAAGCGCCATGGCCGAAAGCACCATAGGGCGTCGCGATGCCTGGTGTGAGGGCTCCGGGTGTTCCTGCCCCGAAGCTGAGGGGGGGGGAGAAAAGCGGAGGAGGAAGGAAAGGAGGGAGGAGAGGGGGGAGGGTAGGTTTGAATTAAATTAGAATCCGATAATGTTTAAATTTTAACGGCTTCCCCCCTCTGCACTTTCTTTCTCCCGCCCGCCCCATGTACTCACCCTCCTCCCCCACCGCCCATGCCGTCGTCGTCTCCACCCATCATTCCTCCCCCGTACTCGGGCATCTCTTGGGCATTTTTTAGCTTCTCCTCGTCCAGCAGCAGCTCCACCACACCAGTGCCCACCCGGGCGATTTGTCCGAGCAAGATATTTTCGGTCACACCCTGGGAGAGGAGGGAGGGAGGGCGAAAGGGAGGGAGGAGGCGATATGTTGGAGGGTGGACGTATGCGGTACGCGGGGGGCATTAAAACAACCAGGAGTCAGTGAAGTGTAACAAAGAAAGGGATAGAGAGGGAGGAGAAGAGCGAGGGAAGGACGAATAGCAGTGTCATATACCTGTATGTCATCGTACTCCCCAAACAGTGACGCCTGGTTCAACACCTCCACCGTCTCCTCGAACGACGCCCGTAATAAGGGTCCCTGCTCGCCCCTATTAATCCCATGTCTAGACACCGCTGTCAAGGCCCCCCGGAAGGTCATGACATCCACCAAAATCGACATGTGCCGGTAATTGATGTACCCCCCATCAAAAAACAAAACGGAGCGGATCTCGTTCAACATCCCCGACCGCGCGGCCTCAATCCCCAGCGACTCAAATATCTCAATCAAGTCGTTACAAGTCGTCCGGGTGAAGTCTACGTCCGCGCACGCCATCACCTCCATCATGTTCACTCCGTGCGTCACGAAGTACGGCTCTTTGCGATCCGAGAAGCCGCTGTCCGGATGCCACGTCTTGATGTCGTCCGTGAGACCGTACACCTATGGAGGAATGGAGGGAGGGAGGGGAAAAGGGAGAAATGGAGGGAAGAAACCTTATGACTACGCCTTGCATGTAAATGAGGACAAAGATTCAAGAACGAAATCGACGCGCATTGACATGATGATTCAACGCATCCCCTCTCCCTCTCTCCCTCATCCCCTCCCCCTCCTTCTCCTGCATCAGAAAATCCTCGCTCCCTCCATTCCCCCCACTCTCCCTCCTTCCCCCCCTCCCTTTTTCAACCTACCTTGAGGATCTTATCATACCCGGATACTTTCAGCTTGGACCTGATCTGCTCCTCCACGCTCTTCAGAAACTCAATATCCACGTCCTCGTCATCGTCAGGGACAAATCGCAACCGTAGCACCTGCCGTGGCATGTTCTGATCACTGACAATAATTTGGAAGGTCTCCGGCCCGAATACGTCCATGATTAGAGCTTGTAAGTCCTCTAATTGCACCCGCTTTGCAGCCACCTTATCCTTGTCAAGCTCGATTCGGATCACCCATGGAGAAGCCGCCCCCTCTCCGTCGGCATCGCCATCCACGTCCACTCCGTACCTGGAGAGAGAGGGGGGGAGGGAGGGAGGAAGGGAGAGAAGTGATGAGTTCGAGCACGGTCGAAGGGGCAAGAGAAAAAATAAAGAATAGAGAGGGAGAGGAAGGGGCACGCTTCCACAAAAAAGGGAAGACCCACCACCACCCTGTCCTCTTCTGTCCCCATCCCTCCCTTCCCTTGCCTCCCGTCGACCTACCAGTACTCCAACAAGGCCTCGTCATCTTCCACCACCGTCGTCTTCGGGTCGGGATCATACACAATCTCGCTCTTCAACGTCAAGTCCTCAATCGTGGTATACTCCAAATGCTGCCCCAGCCGGATCACTTTCGCCTGGTCCGAGGCCGCGTCCGGATACATATACACCGACATGCGCGGCGTCTTGCAAGTCTTAGCTACGTTCAACAACTCGTTCAAACGCGGCACCCCCAGCGTGACATTCTTAGCACTCACTCCTGCCAAGTGGAAGGTGTTCAGCGTCATCTGCGTGGCCGGCTGCCCGATCGACTGGGCAGCCTGGACCCCTGCCATCTCTCCGGGAGCAACCTGGGCCTGAATAAAATGATCCTCGACTTGACCTAGGATGTACTTGAAGGCCACCGAGGTCAGGCGGAATTCGTACAACACCCGCTTGCTCGCGAAGGTGGACCGAAGGAAAATGTGGAACATGATGGTGGCGTTACTGTTTGCCTGCTTCGCAAACACGTCCTCCCCGGGGACAACCACTGTCTTGACACACAGGTCTTTAATGGCCTGAATCACATCCTTCGGGTCTAAATCACTCTGCGTTCGATCCGTAATCCGCTCATTCCTCCGCGCCGTTGTAATCAATCGGTCCAGATTGACTGGTAGGTACGTATCGGTCTCCTTCCCCCTTGGCCGTGCCGTCAACACCCGGGCCAAGTGTGCTCGATCCTCCAGCAGCTGCGACAGCTCTTCTTGGAGCAAGGTCGCGGTCGCCGTGTCCCTCCGACAAGCAGTCCGCACACTCTCACTCAAATAATACTCCCCCGGCTTCCCCGGAATTTGGCCAAAGGCATCATCAAGCACATCCAAAACATAACGCGCCTCAAACGTCCTCCGATTCAGCTCCAAATGCCTCAACCCCTGCTTCTCAATAAACACCGCATCCATTCCATCCTCCCCGTACAAAAACTGGATCACACTCCCTTTGACAGTCCGCACACTCCTATCATACTTCGCTTGAACGCTTTCCATGAACTTCACCAGCCTCCGTTGGATATACCCTACCTCCGCCGTCTTCACTGCAGTATCAATGCACCCTTCCCTCCCTCCCATGGCGTGAAAGAAGAACTCCTGCGGCGTCAAGCCCTTGAGGTACGAGTTTTCAACAAATCCCCTCGACTCTGGCCCGTAATCGTCCTTGGAAAAATGTGGAAGGGACCGCCGAGCAAACCCGAAAGGGATTCGTTTCCCCTCCACATTCTGCTGGCCCAGACAACACATGATTTGCGTGATATTGAAATTGTTGCCCTTTGAGCCACCCAGGATCATGGCCACGATGTTGTTGGTGTAATCGATGGAGTTTCGCGCCATTTCGCCCACGCGTTCCGTCAGGGAATTCAACAACGTATTGACGTTCATCTCGAACGCACTAAAGACGGTCTGGCCAGGCTGAGGCTCCAAGCGCCCTTGCTGCGCGTCCTCCACGATGCGACGGACCTTACCCTTGGCTACCTCGATTTCCTTGGCAATATTTGTGAGGGTGTCAGTATCGGCCACTGTGTCGGCCACGCCGATGGTGAAGGAGTTTTGGAGCATCCAGTAGTTGACCACGTGTTGCACCTGTGAGGGAGGTAAGGAGAGAGGGGAGAAGGCAGAGAGGGAGGGAGGGCGGATGGGGTTAGTGAGATCAGTGAGTAGGTTTGTTTCGACGCCCCACCACCGGATAAAGGAATGGCCATTCTTTTCTATAAAACAGCGGGTTTGTATCCCGGCACCGTCAAAGACAGAAGCGAAACCTCACTCCCTCCCTTCATCCTTCCCTCCCTCCCTTCGCTTACTTGAATCATAAACCGCGCGGTCTCCTTCCACCCGTGGTCAAGCCACGTTACGTGAATGATGCCCCCCGCCGAATTCCCGACCGAGCGCTTATCAATCACGCCCGTCACCACTTGCCCGTCTTGAATCAGCACTTGGGAGTCATTTGAGTTTAATTCGTCCTTCGGCGGGGCCTTCATATTGCTGTTCCCTCGGTGGTTACACCCTTTCGGTAGCACAAGACTGAACACTTGTTTGCCCGTCCAAAGCGGGCGGGGCTTCAGCACGGCTGGCATGGGGACGGGAACTTGGTGTTCGATGCCGAGGGACCCGACCCACATCATGATATTCATCATCACGTCTCGCTCAACAAAGGTATCGCGACGGGTGAGGCGAGAACAGCCCAGCAATGCGTCTTGCACGATGCCCATCACGGGGGAATTGGCTTGGGGGGAGACGATATTCCGAGGAACCATCATTATCTGCTCGGCCTCGGCACGGGCGTTGAGGGTCTGAGGGAGGTGGAGGTTCATTTCGTCGCCGTCGAAGTCGGCATTGTAGGGTGTGGTGACTGAGAGGTTTAGGCGGAAGGTAGACCAGTCTAGCACTTTGACACGGTGTCCCATGATAGACATTTTATGCAGGCTCGGCTGTCGATTGAACAAGACCACGTCATCGTCACGCATGTGCCTCTCCACGGTCCAACCCACGTTCAGCGCCACCCCCGAGGTCGACGGGGCGTACCTCAAATCCTGCCTGGTCCCATCATCCCTCACGATGTATTTCGCCCCTGGGTGCACGTCCGGCCCGTTCTCCACTAATTGCTGCAGTTCCTGGATGTTCAGCCTCGTCACTGTCTCGGGCACCGTCAGATTCAACGCGATCGAACGCGGAACCCCTACTTGATCGATCTGCAAATTGGGATCGGCAGTAATGACCGTCCGCGCCGAGAAATCCACCCGTTTCCCCATCAGATTCCCCCGGATCCTCCCCTCTTTCCCACGCAGCCTTTGCCGAATCGTCTTCAAGACTTTGCCTGACTTATGCTTCTCTTGTTCGGCGTTGTTCCGTTCGTTATCGAAGAAATTGGCCACTTTCTCCTGCAAATGCAATTCTAACTTCTCTTGGATGTCCCTCGGTTCCCCCTTTTTCTTCGCATCCAGGAGCTTCATATTCGCCTTCACTATCGTCGCCAACTGATGCGTCAAATCATCGTCCGAGCGCTGGGAGCCATCCATCACCACTGACGGCCGCACGTGGGGAGGAGGGACGGGAAAGACAGTTATCAAGAGCCATTCAGGCCTCGCCCATCTCAAGTCCAGGCCCAGCATTTCAACCGCCTCGTCCGACATATTCTTAAATATCCTGTAAACCTCCTCCGCAGGCAAGTACTGCTTCCGGTCGGGGTTCGGTGCCCCCCCCTCCACAACATCAGGAAAGATTACCGTTACCCGTAACCCCTCCCTGCGGTACACAGGCTGCATCGCCCCACATCCCTGATCCTCCGCAGCAGCAGCCGCCGCAAAAGGGTCCGCCAGTGCTATTCCTTCCGGCACTGGTGAGCCGACACACACACGCTTCGTCCCCTTGACGCAAATCTCGTGCAAGGCCTTCAAACGTGCTGCTCGGCGACGGGTGGCAACAATGCGTTTGACCATCTCGTCCTTCGGGTCCACCATGAGCCGACTGCAATTGTAACAAACGCACCGCAGAATCCGCAAGACGTCGTCGACGAAGCCGACGTGATACACGGGCTTGGCCAATTCAATGTGCCCAAAGTGCCCGGGACATTCATTAACTCGATTCCGTTGCCCAACTTGGTTGTAGGTACAGCCACAAGTCTTGCAGGGATCCCGACGGTCTAGGGAACCCATGCGAGGGTCGTTCACACCGCCGTAGACCTGTAATGTATGAGGAGATGAGGATGGGGTGAAGGGGAAGGTGAGGAAGGAGGTTAATTGATGACGGAGCAACTTTTACAAAGGCAGGACCATGTGACATATACCCATACTCGCGTAAAAGAATCAAATATAAACCAAGTTAGAAAGATAACGTACCGGCTTGCCGTTAAAATAATTCTCGGGTTTAGTGATCCCCGCGGGGATAGGCTGCCGGTCCACGGTGGTGGCTTGCGTGACGGACATGCGGCGCTGTTGGTGGTGAATGGAAACGGAGGAAGAGTGACAAGGGGCGTGAGCGGAAGAAACGAGTACAAAGCCATCGCTAGCAAAATTGAAGCAAGAGTATCTGCGTTTTGCTGCCACCCATCAGCGTATTCATGTCGCGCAGCACGCAAAGCCACCACTGACTACCACCAAGCGCCGACGAGGCGACAGAGCGACGCACACGCAATCCTTGTCTCCGCCCACCACCCAATCCAACACACTTACTATCTCTTCCGGAGACAGCACCGACATTTGAACCCGTGCCACGGGCCGCACCCGTGCCTTAGAGTGCTCAAAGTACGAGTCCATGATGATGCTAGCTGGCTATTGCTGCTTTCCTCCACCGAGACCAACACTCAGCACGCTGTCGGCAAAGGCCCCGCCGCACCTGTCAATCCCTGCTTCCACTGCGCGTGCTGCTGCTTGTTGCTATGGTTGTGGTTGTGTGAGTTTTATGTGGTTTGTGGGTGTTGAGAAGAGGCCAAGACCCTGGCAGGGGAGGAGGCTAGACACAGCAGTTTTCTGTTTTCTTTTTCTGTCGAATCCAGAGCGCGGAACCACGCGTCAGAAAAGCCCTGATTTCAGTGAGGGATACCTTACCACTTGTTATCTAGAGTGTTCACGCACGGCCGTGGACAACCTGGGCGTGGTCTGCTTCTTGATAATGAAAGAAGACATGTGGGCCTTATTCATCACACAAATCCTCGTTGTGGCCTCTGCGTTCCCCATATTAGAGCGGAAATAGGCCTAGGCAATGTTGCTGCGCGGAACCCGGGACCTGTGAGAGAGTGTAGTTGTTGTGGCCAAAGCTTGGCGCCTGGAGGTTTGCTTTGTGCGGTGCCTGGTATCGTGTGGGAGGCTTGGTCGACCGAGGTGGATATACCCCCACGACTATTCTTGCTCGACCCCGATGTTGATAAGATGATGCTTTTTTGCCCTGGCCGTGCTTCACACCCACACAAAACCCACACACGACCCATCCTAGGCGGCCCTGTAGGAGAGCCCCTGGTGGACAACGACGACGACGACCAGGAGCGCCTAGCTCTGAGGCGACAAGCAACGGAAGCGAAGAGGCGTCTGCCCCGCTCCTCAACCGCGCCTGCGCTGTGGGGAAAACCAACCCGCCAACACCACAAGTTCTCCTAGCCGGTATAGTCTTGGCTCACAAACTTCAGTTTCTGCTTGGCGCGCTTGCGTTGACGCGGGATCTGAGCAGCCTTTTTTCGACACACCCACACGATACTGACCGCGCTCCTCGCTATCGGCATTTCCTTCCAGCGCTGCCACACCTCATTAAGCCATGGCGGACAAACGCAAGCTGCAGACGGAGATCGACCGTACCTTAAAAAAGGTGGACGAGGGCGTGGACCTCTTTGACGAGATCTGGGCCAAGGTCTATTCGGCCCGCGATCCGAACCACAAGGAGAAATACGAGCAAGACCTGAAAAAGGAGATAAAGAAGCTGCAACGCCACCGCGACCAAATCAAAACATGGCTGGGCCAAAACGACATCAAGGATAAGAAGAATCTGACGGAGGCCCGAAAATTGATTGAGACGAAGATGGAGGAGTTTAAAGTCTGCGAGAAGGAGGCAAAGTGCAAGATGTTTTCCAAGGAGGGCTTGGCACGGGAACAGAAAATGGATCCGAGAGAAATAGCGAAGAACAAGTCAAGGGAGTGGTTGGACAATGCCATCAACAACCTGAATACTCAGATTGAGAGTTTTGATGCTGATATCGAGAAGCTATCGGCAGGGAGAGGGAAGAGTAAGAACAAGGAAGAGATCGCGGGCTTGGAAGAGAGTTTGATTGGGCATAGACAGCATGTGACAAAGCTGGAGCAGATCATTCGGTTGTTGGACAACGATTTGAGGGAGCCGGATGTTATTGATGAGCTGAGGGATGATGTGGAGTACTTCGTTGAGGGGAACCAGGATGGGACTTACCAAAGTAGCTATGGGGATGAAATGGAAATTTATGACCCGTTGGATTTAGACGAGGCGCCGATCCAGATCAACGATTTGCTAGGTAATGCTGGGCCGAAGAAGAGCCCCAGGGACGGAGACGAGGGTGACGGAGGGGAGGGCGGAGGTGGGGGAGGAGGGGGGGATGAGGAGGATGCCGACAAGTCGGCGAGTAGCACGAAGACAGCGGGATCGACCAGCGCTGGTGTGAAAGAGAAGAAAGGAGGAGTGGCTGCGGGGGGTGCGGGTACGGCTGGGACAGGAGGAGGAGTAACAGAGGGTCTGAAGGGGATCGGGCGGCCAGGAAAAGCTCAACCTCCAAATCCTAGCCCGGCGCGGACAGCGAACGCGTCGTCAGCAGCGACAAGAGGAGCAGCAGCCGGAGCAGCAGCAGGAGGGGGAGGGGTGAAGGTGACGCCGGAAAAACCCCTGGTGGTACCACGACCGATGGCTGCGGCGGTCATGGCGGGAATGGTGGGTAAGCCGACTGCGGCGCAGGCGTTGAAGAGCACGTTAGCAGCAGCTGTGGTTGCTGGTGCGCGAGGAGGAGGGGATGGAGGCGCGACGACTTCGACAGCTGCGGATGTTTTGAGAGAAAAGTCGGCGCAAGCTCCGGGACTGGCACAGGCGCAACAGCAGCAGCGGGCGACGGCGCAACGGCAGCAACAGGCGCTAGCAGCGCAGCAGCAGCAGGTGGTGGAGCAGCAAGCAGCGCAGCAGAAGTCATTGCTGGAGAGGCAGAAGAATCTCCAGCAGCAGCAGCAGCAGCAGCAGCAGCAGCAGCAACCACATGCGGCAGCACAACCATCGGTGCCAACTGCTACCACCACTGGGGCCCCATTTAAGGGTGCTGCTGCTGCTTCTCATGCCGCCCAACAGCAACCCAACCCGCCCACCTTTTCTCCTACTCCCCAGCAGCAGCAGCAGCAGCCACCGCCATTGCGCCCTCCGCAAGGATCACCACCACTGGCATCGATCGTCGGAGGTGGTGGGCAGCAGCATCAAGTTTCCGGGAAGGGGGATCAGCAACAGCATACCATGCAGCAACAGCAACGACAGCATCAGCAACAAGCTATTCTCCAACAGCAACAGCAACAGCAGCAACTTGTTCAGCAGCAACAGCACAAGCAGCAGCAGCAGCAGCAAGTATTTGGTGCCGGTGGTGGCATCGTACCAGGGATGGACGGGAGCACCAATGCGGCCACCACCGCAGGGGGAGGAGGAGCAGAAGATGGAGGCATGGACCCTGCTACTGCTGCGGCCTTCGCCAACAATTCTCTGCGGATCGGGCCCGAGACCCTGCAAATGCAGATGAATTACCTCAATCGTGCCATGCTCTATATCCCCACGCAACACGATGCTGAGCGGCCAAAGCAATACTTCCCCCGAAATCCTTACCCGGTCCACGCCGCCTTCCCCCTCGCTCCTGCCCCCACTTTTGAATCACCCTCGATTTTCGAGAAACTTGGCCCGGACACGCTCTTCTTCATTTTTTACTACCAGCAGGGGACGTACCAACAGTATCTCGCTGCCAAGGAGTTAAAGAAGCAGTCGTGGCGTTATCACAAGAAGTACATGACCTGGTTTCAGCGGCATGAGGAGCCGCAAGTGACGACGGACGAATATGAGCAGGGGACGTACGTCTACTTTGATTGTGAGTCGGGCTGGTGTACAAGGATCAAGCAGGCGTTCCGATTTGATTACTCGGCGCTGGAAAACGATGAGCCGGGAGGGGAAAATTAGGTGTGATGGGGGAGCGAGCGGGCGACAGGAGAGGGATGGAAGGAAGGGAGGGGTCAAATATCAAGAATCGGAGAAAAGGGTTAAGGGATTAGAAAGAAGAGCACCATAAAGAAAGATTATATGAAGAAAAAGGCCGACATCATCGAGACTTTTTTTTCTTGTTACGTCGTTTCAATATGCGTGTTCCTCCTTCAGCAACTCCACGAGCATGGAGGTTGGAGGTTTGTGGCTTGCCACTGAAGGCAGCTTATAGATTGTGTGAAAGAGGAAGGTATGCTGCAGTAACTCAAAAAAACGACCTCCGTACCCGAAGAGTTAGTATTGCAGCCTGCGGACCTGCACAATCTTCCCGAACAAGCACAAGCATGGGCCAGCCGTTAGCGTATGAAGCGAGATGAATCTCCGCAACTTGGCTTGCTGAAGGCTTGACAAGACTCACACAAAATACTTAGCTACGCCAAGAGTACATGTAAGCCATTCAGCAGAAGTACATTGACCTCAAGTCATCTTAATTACAAATTATGTAGGAGCTTTGTTGTCGCCCTTGACGACCTTGTAGGAGCCTCCTCTGTGGTCACGAATAAGTTCGGACCATTTGTGCCGAGCAGCACAGGTGACAAAAACCTCAATTTCTGTGCCTGCCTACACCTCTGTTGCTCGAACACATCGAAGGCTTTGTGCACTTCCAAGGCTTGTGCACTTTCCTGGTACAATTGTGCTGTCGCAGATTGCAGTCAAATTGTGCGTGTGCTACGTGTGAATCCGCAGGTGTCCAGGAATCCTCCCAGAGCCTCCGGTGGGCGAACGCCCGTGCCACCATCATGCGCGACATTATTCTGTGATTGGTTTGCTTTGTCTCATTTCAGTTGCCACACATGCTAACATCCCACTCTCTACGTCTGCTCTTCCATCTATTTCTCCTGTCCCCCATGCATATTCCAGGATGTCTCCCGTTGCGGAAGATGAGCAGGCTTCAATTAAGAACTCAAAGGAAGATGCCAACACTAACGCCGTAGCTATCCACGACCTTGACTACGACGTCCCCCCAGAGGAGCTTACACCAATCTCCGCAATATACTATGTCTCACCCGGCGGGCGCGGACTGTCGGAGAAGGAGTTCTTCTCCTCCGATCCGGACGCTAGCAGTGATGATGATGAGTGTACCGGGCAAAATAGCCCCAGTGTCCTCAAGGAAAATGTATCAGCACCCCCTGAAAGATTCTCGCAGCGTCTCGCCACCATATTGGTTGCAGGTGCAGGTTTCTTGGCCGACTCCTACGACCTTTTCGTCATCAATATTGTCTTGATTATGATGAAGCAAAACGAGAGCTACGGCCCCTTGACACCGGACGTGCAGACCCAATGCTCGTTTATGGCCATCATTGGTGCCGCCGTAGGCCAGCTTCTTTTCGGTTTTCTTGGGGATCAATACGGGCGTCGTCGCATGTTCCTCCTTACGGCCATCCTGACCATTTTAGGGAATATTTTGCAAGCAAGCGCTCAACCGCGCGAGCGCTTGGGGATATATCAACAGATGATGCTGTTTAGGTTTATCATGGGCATTGGGGTAGGGGGCGAATACCCGACCGCCAGCATCATTACGAGCGAGAATTCCTCTAATTGGACCCGGGGACGGAACCTGGCCGCTGTCTTTTCTATGCAAGGCGTCGGTCGCTTGCTCTGCGCGGTGATCCTTCTCATCTGTGCCCACACCATCGAGGACACAAACATACAGTGGCGAGTAGCAGTGATTGTAGGGGCCTTACCAATGATGATTGCCGTGTTTTATCGATGGCTTCCTGAGACGGCCATCTTCCGCGAACAAGTCCAAGCCCGGTACCCGAATATGCGCGAGCGTTTTAAGGTCATCTGGAGGACCGTGTGGGAGAACCGTCGAGCTCTTACGGGCACCGCTGGTTCTTGGTTTATTTTGGATATGTTGTTTTATGGCAATTCTCTTTTCTCGGCCGACGTGACGGCAAGGATAGGCTTGGAGGATAGCATCAGAGGGCTCACTGTCCAGAACCTTATCATTCAATCCATGGCCATGCCCGGCTATATTCTCGCTGTCCTCTTTATCGACTACATCGGCAAGAAACGTTTGCAGCTGATAGGGTTCTTTGGGGAGGGAGTGATTTTTGCGGTCATGGCTGTGTTTCATTCCCGGCTTAAGCGGACTCCGCAAGTATTTTTGGTCATGTATGCCCTTACTTTCCTCTTTGATAATTTTGGGGCCAATACTTCGACTTTCGTCATTCCTGCTGTAATTTACCCCACGGAAGCCCGCTCGACCTGCCATGGGATCTCGGCGGCGTTTGGGAAAGCAGGGGCGGTGGTAGGTGCGAGTGTATTTCTGAATATAGTGACAATGCATTGTCCCAATCACGTGTGCAGCGAGGACGTGGATTCGGCGTTGGTAGACAGGGGTATCAAGACCGTGTTTTATTGGTATGTAATATTTGACGGGGTCGTGAGAATTTCGCTAACTTTCTTTTGAATGGTAGATCCTCCATTAATTGCGTATCTATAATTCGAAGTAAAGCATGTTTCCTGATCCCTCCCCATTTCCCTCCCTGCTCTTATTGTTTCCATCAGGTGCGCCATGCTCTCCCTTGTCGGCTTTCTGTGGACATGCGTCTTGGTCCACGATAAACGCCACAGGTCGCTTGATTGCAACGGGCCGCTGCAAGCGCCGGCCACTTCTCCCGAGTATCAAATGACTTGAGCGGCAGCAGATGCGAATAATTAAAGAATGGAGGAAATGTGAATACAAAGATGAAAGGGGAATAGAGCATAAACATGGTTCCCCGCAAGATCCGGGCACGACAAACAGCAGCAGCAAAGAATGAAAACAAACAATCGCAGGAGAGGAAGGAACAAATATGTTGCAATATAGCAGACGCAAAGTCGAAGATCGGAGCCAGTAAGTGAATTGTATCGGTGACATATTCGTGTCCTCAGTGCTCAAAAACACCGCAGCTTTCTCGTCTTTTTTCAAATCCTTCCTCCCTCCTCCTCTATCTTTCCCTCCCCTCTGTCCATCAATGGCGGCCTCCACATCATATACATGAACAAACCTACAAACGGCACCACCTTGGCCACCGACGGTACAAGAATCTCCCCCAATGACCCGCTTTCTTTTGCTCCCGTCCTCCTCATCATATCATCATCCACTAACCAACCCTGAAACACCCAAAATAAGACCGCCTCCACACAAAAAGCAAACATCAGTCTATCCGTCGATGCCATCTCTATTAGACTCGCCCATCTCGCACTCAATCCTCCAAACTCCGGGCGCGCGAAGAACCCCCACCACACACTATACAAGCCCGCGAGCCCATAAACCGCTAATAGCTTCTTCGCTTCTCCCAGCTGTAACTCAACTTGGGGCACGTCCTCCTTCCTAACGCACGTTTCGTCTTTCTTGTGCAATGGACGAAGGACAAGATAAGGAAGGAACGCAGTGTTGGTCAGTGCCAAGCCAGCTGCCGCGAAAGGCAAGAAGAAGTTGACGTTGCTGCTCCTGCTGCCTGCCTTCCGTCCATCCACCAGAAAGCCGCTTAATAAAGCCGCGTATGCCAGCAGCAGATTAAATACCCCTTCCATTACAGGAGAAAATTTCGGGGCAATGCTGGGGAGGAGAGTAGGGAGGATGCAGAAGTAGTTGAGAGTCAACCCCCCCACTTGCTTGAGGACCGCTGGGTCGAGCATGTTGGGTACGGGCCCCGGGGCGAATGGCGAAATGAAGACGTACCCTACAAATGAAATGAGTGTGATGAGAGGTATTATGCGCTGGATAGGCTGTTGAATGATTTTTTCCTTGAGGCTGGCCAGGCTGACTTCGGCGGCCCACTCGGTGAGGGCGGAGGGGGGAGGGGAAGAGGGAGGAGCACTAGGACGCAATACATCTTTCATTTGGAGCCTGCCGGAGGAGCGGTTGTTGTCGTTGTTGCTGCTGAACAAGGCCAAGGCAAGTTTTCGGCTGCCTTGCTGGGCGCGGATCGGTTGGTGCACGGCGCTCTTGTGGAAGGCATCGGTTCTGGAGACATGAAAGCATGGGGGATGAGTAGAGGAGGTTGTGGCAGCGGCAACAAGGACGACTAGCAATAAGGTCATGGCATTGCTGCGGGCTTGGAACCTCAAGGTCCTCATGCTGTATTTCTGGAAAAGCCTGTGGCCGTGTTTGGATGGACAATGAGGAAGAATGAGAGGCACACAGGGCAAACACATGGTAAGATGTGTGGGACATGGACTTGAAGCTGGTTTTTATTCGCCGACACCTTACCCCCCAGACCTCGCTAGAACCAAGAAGAAGAATGACAAGAAACTTGCGTCAAAACTTGGTATATTCTTATGGTACATTTCATTATTTCTTTTGCACAATCTTCCAGCCGAACCCTTACCCTTCCCGCTCTCCCTCAGCCGCGCTAAATGTGCCCGCTGCCATGAGTCCTTTCAAGTGCTCCGTCAACGCCTCCACGCCTTCTTTTGGATGCTGAAGCTGCCACTCAATCTGCGCTTCCATGACTTGCCCGACCATTGGTCCTTTTTGTAAGCGAAGAAGGGTGATGACGGCCTTCCCGTCCAGCAACGGCCGGAGTTTCCAGATCTGGTCCAAGCCCATGATCTCCAAGGCTTCGCGCGTACGTCGATACCGAGTCAAAACCTCCAAGAAGCTCGTCGTTACTGCCTTGAGTGTTGTAACTGCTGCTGATATTTCTAATTTCTCTTCAAACGTAATTGCGAGTTCCCGCGCACATGCCAAGTCCAGCCCCGTCCGCCACAACTCCTTCAGCTCTCGCAGTACCATACCCGCCTCCAGCCGCACCCGCTGCTCATTACTGTTTTCGCCGCCTTTTACTCCTCCTCCTCCTATTCCTGGATTATCTGCCTCCTGAACCGCCATCGTCGCTGCTGCTGCTGCTGCTGCTGCTGCTGCTGTTGTTGTCGTTGTTGCCATGCTGCGACTCAAGGCCTGCAACCTATCAAGCGTCCCCAAAAGCAGGGTCATGTCCTCAGCATCCTTCGCCCGGAGTTTCAATGCCTCCCGAATGAACCACTGAACGATCGGCACTCTCTTTTCTCTTTCGCTTTCTCTGCCCTTCTTCACAATCTTCTTCTCTTCCACGGTGTAGTGGCCAGCCCACGCTCTCAGCATGGCACTTAAAAAAAGCAATCGATGCTCCCGCCGAGGTCGTTTGTAGGCCTCTGACTCTCTTAATCCCTGCAATACCTTTGTCATCGTCGTTGCAAATTCGTCCTCTTTCTTATCATCTCCTTTCAAAAGTCCATCATCCTCCCGATACATCAACAACAAATTCACCATCCTCACTGTTCCCAACCCTTCCTCCGCCCATCCATCCCTCCCTCTCTCCGGTCTCAGCTGCACCTTCATCTCCTCAGGCAACCGAAACATCACGTCCGTCAACCCCAAAGAAACAAGCATTTCAAAAGCCAATGCCGGTCTGGCGTCTTTCCCCGACAACATCCCTTCCACTTCAATCCCGACTCGTTCTCGACTCACTTTTTCGTATAGTGCCTTCTGTAAATCCCCGTCCTTCGCCGCTTTTACTATATCGTCATCCAACGGCAAGGCAAATCGAGCCGCGAATCTAACGGCCCGTAACAATCGCAAAGGGTCGTCTAAGAACGTGGTCAATGCTGGCAAGGGCGTGCGAATCACACCTTCGGGGCTCAGCAAATCACTCAAGCCCTTCCCCGTTAAGTCCTCTACCTGGCCAGTCTGCAGATTGTAAAACAAAGCATTAATCGTGAAATCCCTTCGGTGTGCATCGTCGTGCGCAGACCCAAAAGCCATGTCGGGGATGCGGCTATCGGCACGATAAGTCTCGGTGCGGAGGTTGGTGAAATCGATCCAATGCCCTAGGACGAGGACGCGGGCGGTCTCCAAGTGCTTGGACTGGTCGGGGTTGGCTAGAATCACACCGATAGACCGCGTCTCAAATCCTTGCTGCTGGAGAAATGTGTTGAGGCTTTTGGCAAAGGATGCGCCCGACATGTTGTCGAGGGCCACGTCCACATCATCGCTTTCCTTGCCCAGCAGCTTGTCCCGGACCCACCCACCTGCCACGCGCAGCACGGTGCCTTTAGCTTCTTTCGCCACCGCCAGTTTTAAGAGATCGAACAGGTGGGCCTCGACAGCCGTGAGGGGGATGGTGGGTGGGACGACGGTTACGGTGGGTGGAGTGATCATAGTGCGAGGACGTTTGGCGGCCGAGGGCGATATGACGGGAGGAGGGTCGATACTGCTGCTGGTGCTGATCGTGGGAGCGGTGGTCCTGCTGCTACTCATGATGACCGCGACATTTTCCTTGCTGTTCGTGGGCTATATATGGTGGGATTTGGTGTGAGTGGATGGTCTGTGCGTGAATGTTACACGGGGGGACCTGAGACAATTCAGGCCTCAGGCCTTATTTTCCGTTACTGATCGAAAATCAAACTGCGTGCATCAAGCGTGCATCGCCTTCGGCGTTTCAACTTCTACCACCCATCCTCACACTGTTATGAAGGAATACGAATAAACCAAGGGGCCACGTTGCTCCCCTCAAAGATTTATCGAAATCTGCCTGTCTCACATACCTTCCCTTTCCCCCTTCTACCTTTCCAGGGACGCGCAGAGGCAGGTATGTCCAAGCCCGGCTGGGAGTTGCAAGCTACATACCACGGTGCCTTTCAAGACGTTTGATGCGCATTTCGCGGATGTGAAGGCCACCAGAAAAGGATGGAAATGGAGGAAAGGAGGAAGGCGAAACGGAAGGGCATGAAAGGATGATGGAAAGAGGAGGGAGGGAAGTGGGTGAGGAGGAGCAAGGGCGTGGGCCGCTGCAGTTCCGATAGAGGACTGGAGTATGTGTCTTGCTCCGTCTGGTCTACGAGGCATGGTTCTCGTCTTCTTTCACCATGTGCATAGCTTGATGAAGGGCTTCACGAGTAAAGCCGGCGGAGATATTGCTGCTCTTGTCGGAAGCGGAGCTGGTTGTGATGGCAGAGGGCGTGCCAATGCTGGTCCGGACGAGCGGGCTTTTCGACACAGGTGATTGAATAATAGAGATAATTAGGAGAGATCGATATCGATACTGGTGGACAGAGAATTGTGGTCTCATGTGCGCCGTCGAAGGTTTCTTTGAGCCGGTGTTTTTTATTATCATACATCACTCTCGGGGATGGAAATGTGGACGAACACCAGATTTGCCTCTGTGACATCCTTAAAGGTCAGATCTTGGCTGATCTCTAAGACGTGCTGGAGCACCATTGCTCCGATCTGAATGAAGGTGCTCTACTAGGAAGGAGGGAGCGGAGAGACAAAAAGAAAACAACCGAGAGGAAAACAAGAGAGCAACAAAGTCCAGCAGCAACCCCCGCCTTTTCGCAAAATCGTATCCTCTGCGCGGCTTGGTTTTACCTTCCCCGAGATTTCACAAACAAATACTTCTCTCCTATTCATAGGCAGACGCAGAATACACGTTTTACTCTACACGTGGATCGGTATGACCAACTGCTTTGGGTGCGATTGGCGGGAGCATTGCCACCGCTACGCAGGGTAAAATTGGCGGGGGCCCTAGGCATGCGCAGTAAAGGTAAAATATCAAGCAATCGAATGTAGCAGGTTTGTTAAGCGGATAACTTTTAAATGGTCTTGTGAAAGCTTATAGAGCATTCACGTAACTCTTTCTGCATTGAAGAGCAGCGACGTTGCTTCCTGTCCATTGTTTCGCACGACCGATATGTCATGACAAAATAAATCTTCAAAACGAGACAATGTTTCTGGAAACTCTTGTAGTAAGTTCTGTGGGGAGTGGATAGCATCTAATATGGCTTCCGCGACATCCTGCTTCAAAGACGCAACGGATCTCCGAGAGTCAGCGAGCCGTCAAGCAAGCATTTCCATCGTCCCACGCCCTCGCCTAGTCAGCAACCTCATCTCTGATCGCACGCATCACCCTTCACATAGGCGGGAGGAAAATCACCCCGATGTTTGCCTCTCGCGTCACTGCCGCCTCCACGGCCTCATCGTTCGCCCGCCATCTCATTGTCAGCCGCCGTCGCACCCGCTACTTTTCCACCGGGACGACATGGGACTACGACGTCCTCATTCTCGGCGGCGGCATCGTCGGCGCCTCCTTGGCCTGTCGATTGGCAGAAACTCTGGCCCGTTCGCGCGGCCTCAAGATCGGTTTGCTGGAGAGTCGTCCACCACCGCCCCTGGACAGCTGTCTAGCCCCCGACCGCCTCCCCGACCCCCGAGTTTATGCCTTGGCACCTTCAAGCGTGGCCTTCCTGAAATCCGTCGGCGCGTGGCAATTTATTGGAGACAGATGGCAGGAGTACCAGTACATGCAGGTGTGGGAGGGCGGGGCAAGTGGCTCCATCCGTTTTGATGCCTCCCAATCTACGGTCATGGGGGTGGGTAGCACCGGCACCAGCATCAGCCACGGGGACGAAAAGAATAAGAAGAAGCTAGGCACTATGGCCGAGAACAGCACTGTACAAGCCGCATTATTTCAACGGATGGAGGCACTACAAGCTGAAGGTTTGTTGGAGCTTTATTGCCCCGCACATGTTCAGAGTATGGCGTTCGACAACGCAGGCAGTGACCCCGCCGGGCCTGCGCGCATCACATGGCTGAATCAAGATGGTGAAAAGAAAGAAGTGACCACCCGCTTGCTGGTCGGTGCAGATGGAGCAGCCTCGCGGGTGAAGAAAGTCAGGGGTTTGCCGTCATGGGGATGGGATTATGGGCAACGGGCTTTGGTGGCCACGGTGTCGCTCGAGGACGCAAGTAGTGCAGCAGCCGCAACCGCACCAGCTGCACTGGAAGCGAGCCCATCGTCGCCTGACGACACAAAAACATTTAGGCCGCCATCAACGGCCTGGCAAATCTTCCTTCCAGAGGGCCCTCTAGCCTTGCTCCCTCTGTGGGGTTCATATCACTCAATAGTCTGGTCCACCACCCCCGCAGAAGCCGACAGACTCCAAGCCCTTTCCAAAGAAGATTTCCTCGCCGAACTTAACCTCAACCTCCAACACCCCGTCGGACTCCTTGATCCCCCTTCGCTCCCTTCTTTCCTTCCCTCCCCCCTTTCCAGGGCAATAGGCGGAGTACACCATCTACTCGAAAGCGTTGTAGTCAGCGCAGCACTCAACCAGGGATTTCACCTTCCCCCCCACGTCCACAAGCTCTGTGGCCCCCGTCTCTCCTTCGATTTGAGAGCAGAACATGCGACGGCGTACGTAGGACCGCGGGCGGTGTTGGTGGGGGATGCGGCTCACACCATCCACCCCATGGCGGGGCAGGGGCTGAACCTAGGCATTGCCGATGTGGTAGCTCTTGCGGAGCTGCTAGAGAGTGGGGTGGAGGAAGGGCAGGATCTGGGGAATGTGGGTTTTCTGAAAGGGTATGAGAGGGAGAGGCAGGTGGCGAATCTGGGGATGCTTGGAGGTCTGACGGCGTTGCATCAGTTGTATGGAAGGAGGGAGGGGGGGTGGAAGTGGATGAGGAATGTGGGATTGGGTGCACTCAATGGTCTAGGGCCCGTGAAGGCGAAAATAGCGGCGGTGGCGATGGGTAAGTAGTATGAGAGAGAAAATAAAGAGTAGACAAGGAGAGGAAGGATGCGTGTACATATATAATGGAAAGGAATTAAAGTTAAGACGCAAATTGCAGACAAAAAAGAGGAGAATATCTCCGTCTCTACCTCTGCATATTTTCTCCAATAGGCATTTCGTGTTGTGTACTTCTTATCCTGTCTTTGCAGTCTGTATTGGCACACACACACTCTCTCTACCCGTTGTCCTATCACATTTAAATTTGAGCTTTTCCCTCACGACCCATGATTTATTCCGCTTCCCTACCTACCTACTTCTCTAATACAGCTTGATTTGCTCATACTCATCACTCTGCTTCAATCGTTCCGCCGCCTCCTCCGCCTGGGCCTTCCTCACCGCCGCGTCTTTCGCCATCAACGTCAGGAAGGCATCCAATTCCTCCTTGGGCATCTTATACGGACTGTACGCCTCGCTAGGGAATGTACCCTCCTCCACGTCCTTCTTAAATGCTTCCAAACCCGATCGTATCGCATCCCCAAGCTGAGCATATCTCTTACAGAATCTCGGCACAAACGCTTCGTGGTGCGGATGGGAAGTCATGCCCAACATATCATGGTACACCAACACCTGCCCCGACGTGTGCGGCCCTGCTCCTATTCCAATGGTAGGGATCTCAAGGGCATTTGTGATGGCTTGCGCGACTGGGCCGGGGACACATTCAATTACCACCGCGAACGCCCCTGCGTCTTGCAAGGCCAACGCGTCATCCACCAGCCTCCGAGCCTTGACGGCCGTGCGGCCCTGAGCGCGGAACCCTCCCAGCACTGAGATGGCTTGGGGGGTAAGGCCGATATGTCCCATGACTGCTATTCCTCCCTTGACAATTTTCTGGACGATATTGGCCCGGTCTCGTCCGCCTTCGATTTTGACAGCGTCTGTGAAGCCTTCCTTGATAAAACGGAAGGCATTTGTCATGGCTAATTCTTCGGAAACTTCGTAAGAGCCAAAAGGCATATCACCTACAATAAGGGAGCGCTTTGCACCTCGAGCGACGGCTTTACAATGGTGAAGCATCTGTTCCATGTCGACGGGTTGGGTGGTGGGGTAGCCCAGCTCGACCATCGCTACCGAGTCACCGCACAAGACAATGTCGATCCCGGCCAGGTCCACGTGCAAGGCTGAAGGGTAGTCGTAAGCCGTAACCATGGAGATGGGCTGATGTTTTCGTTTCTTGTGTAACAGGTCAAGGACCGACATTTTTTTCATGGAGGCATTGCCCCCGTCCAAGGGAGAGCGGGCCGAGGCGCGCGGACTCCCGGCAGGAGGCACGCTATCAGAGGATGGAGCCGCAGCGGCAAATGAACGATTAAAGTGGACAGTGGGAAGAGCTGGTGTAGAGCGTGGTATTCTGATGGTGCTGCATAGGCTGCGACGGAGAGTGGGCCACATGGCTGCTTTGGATGGGCGGGTGGGAAAGCTGGAAGAACAAGTGCTTACGTTTGGCTTTGCAGCAAAGGCGGAAAACCCTGTTTTTTTTTGTGTGGATTTAATTAGAAACAAAGGTATTGAGAGTATGGTTTGGAGACACTCTGTTACCTGCAGTGGATATGCCTGCTTTACATTACCCCAAAATCCGATACTGCTGCTATGCCTGTAGCGTCGTAACATCATCAGCAGCGTCATCGAGTTATTGGTGAATCGACTCGCACATGCTCCAGTCGGTCGTCTCCAAAGCAAACACAGTGCACAAAAGCTTGAGCACATTTAACTCATGTGCCCTCCCCCCTCTTTTGAACCCTGTACAGGCAGGTCAAACGCTCCTGGTCCTTGCCTCTCCTCCTACAGCAAGCCCCGCTCCCTCTCCTCCGCCCCGGCGCGACCGTTCTCTTACGTCCCACTTCGACCATGCCTACCAAACGCTTCATGGCCGACCTTCTCGACGCGCTACCGAGCATTATCTCGTCCTCCTCGTCGTTCTACAAAGTAGAAGCCAGTGATGGCAAAGGTAAGACCAGCAGACCAGCAAATTCTTCCCCCTTCTCAGTCGAACAAAGAAGATCTGATGAGCTCCTTCCTCTGAAACCTACCACACCACCACCCTCATAGACACGGTCAGTATGGTCTTTCTTGCTTTTCTAGTCAGTGGCATCACCTGGAAGCTCTGCCTGGCCGTGGATCGCGCTTTGAAAGTCCGTCGGATGAACATGCCTGTCGTCCCCGGCGGCCTGCCCTTCCTTGGACAAGTCCTCGAACTAATCCGCATGCCCCCGTGGGATTTAATGGTCCAATGGATGAAGAAGCTTGGTCCTATTTACAGATTCACTCTCTTTGGGGAGAGCTGCGTGGTGGTGGCTGACCCGGCATTGCTCCGGGAGGTACTCCAAACGAGTATGAAGGCATTTCAGAAGGACCTGGACTTCACCTATAAACCCTTCATGCCTCTCCTGGGCACGGGCCTCGTCACGTCAGAAGGCCAGCTCTGGTACACCCAACGAGCCATGGTCTCGGCTGTCTTTCGCATTGAAATTTTGGAGATTATCCCTCACATTGCGAAGCGCGCCGTGGAACGCATGTGCAGCAAGCTGGAGGAAGTGCGAGGCACAGGTACCCCTATTGAGATTGGGGAAATGTTCCGCCACCTCACCTTACAAGTCATCGCCGAAGCCATCCTCAGCCTCTCCCCCGAGGAATCTGATAAGACCTTCGCCAAAATGTACCTACCGATCGTGACGGAAGGCAACCTAAGGACGTGGTATCCTTATCGCGCCTATCTCCCTACTCCTGCCAACTTTGCCTTCCACCGACATGTGAAGGTCCTCAACGACTACATCACCAGCATCATCGAGAAGCGATGGACTATTCGACAGCTCGAGAGCAAGCTTTCTATCCCAACGAACAAACGGCAACAAGATATTCTCGATCGTATTTTGAGTGGGGTCGATACCCATACCTGGTCTCCCTCGGTAGTTCGTCAGATCCGCGACGAGATTAAAACGTTTATTCTGGCAGGACACGAGACGTCCGCCTCAATGCTGACATGGGCGTTGTATGAACTGACGCAAAGTGAAGAAATCACGAAGGAGGTCATGGGAGAGGCAGAGAGGGTTTTTGGTAAGGGGGCAACGGCCATGACGCCGTTGCCTGCAAGTGAGACGCTGGTGGGTTTGGCTTTCACGCAAAGTTGTCTGAAAGAGACATTGAGGAAGTATAGCGTGGTGCCGATCGTTACAAGGGAAACGGTGAGAGACGTGGGATTAGGAGGGAAGTACCTGATTCCGAAGGGCACGAGGATGATGATATTGATTCAGGGCGTGCATCACAGGGCTGACATATGGCCTGCCCCTTTGGAGTTCACCCCTCAGAGATTCCAGGAGGCGATGCCGAAGCCGTTTACGTTCTTACCGTTCATCGATGGCCCACGGAATTGCTTAGGGCAGCATCTGGCCCTGTTGGAGACGAAGATTGTGCTGGCGACGTTGGTGCAACGGTTCCGGTTTGAGGCGGTAGAGGGGGAGGGAGGGAGGGAGGCTGGGAGGAAGCACCCGAGCATGGTGCCGGTCATTCCGGACGATCCAGGGTTGATGGTGTTGGTGACGTAGCGAGGGAGGAAGGGAGACAGGCATGGGAAAAATAATTGAAAGAAAGTATGCACACGATGTAGTCTTACAGCGAGGGGGGGGCGGGCGGCAGGGGCAAGAGTAGCAGCAGAGGGCAAGAAGAAAAGTTGACAAAGTAACGTCGTGACGAGATAGTTTGGTTCCAATTACCAAAAAAGCAACTTCAGACAAGCATGGAAAATATGCGCCTTACTTTGCTACTGGTTATCTTATCTTTGTATTACCATGTCACAGTCCAAAGTACTTTCATACCTCCCTCCCTTCCTCCCTCCTTCCCTCCCTGCCCTCCTCCTCACACATCTGGAAACGGCCATAAGCCCCCCCACTGCGCTTTCCTCGCCGCCACGTATTTCCCAGGCACGGGCTTGGCCGCTTTTCTTGCCACAACAATCCGTTCTAATTTCCCTTGGGGCGAACACATGTCCAAATACACATGCCCCTTCTTCTTCTTTGGGTTTCTGATCAACCTCCCCCATCCACCCCGCTCCGGGTATGATCGGACGGCCACCTCCCAATCGCTATCCTTCGGTTGGTACGGAAAAGGGGAACTTTGTACCTTTAGTCCATGCGTTCCTTCCTCCCTCCTCTCCTTTCTTCCCTCCTCCCGACTATCCCCGTACCTCAACCGATGCAACGCGGCCAACCTGGCATCCCCCCTCTCCCACCCTCCCTCCCTGCCTTCCCTCCTCCCTCCAATTTTCTGCATTATCACATATGAGAAAGCCACGTCTTTGTACCCCAACCCCTGTTTGCCCGCCCCCCTTTGAATCCGCCCGATGGGCACCCGTTGGGAGAATCGACACCAATCGTTCCTTGATAGAGGGCAAGCTTTATCGTGAGCACACGGTCCCACCGTCCGAGCCCCTACCGCTGCAGCTCCTGCCCCCCCCCCCCCTCCTCCTCCTCCTCCTCCTCCTCCTCTTGCCATAGGCAATGTTCCTCCTCTTTCAGCTGCACTGGAATTTTGATGCTGCTGCTGCTGCTGCTGCTGGTGTTCCAACACAAATTTCCTCGCGCTCCTCACCAGCCTCGACCCCTCCGGTGACCCGTCCTCAACGAGGACCAGGAAACCGCGCTCCTCCGCCACCAGCTCCCACATCACCGTCACCGCCATTGCTCGGCTCGCCTCTGATGCTAATTCCGATAGCGTCCACGACGCAAACACCACATCGTACTTCGCCCCCATCTTCCCCGCTTGCCCCAACAAAGGTGGCAAGTGCCGATGCAACACCACTTTTCCACCCCCCAGTCCCTCTCCTCCCCCTTCCCTCCCTCCTTTTCCCACCAATAAATGCTCGCTAAGATCACGCATGGCACAACTGTGGTCCACTCCTTCCAATCGGTGGATATCCGGCCACACGGTCTGTGCAGCCAGCAAGCCGCTCCCAGGCCCGCACCCCACGTCCAGAAACGACCGAGGGGCCTCCCCAAGGGACGGGGAAGAAGGGAGGGAAGCGGCTGCGGCAACATCACGAAGCACGCGGAGGTTGATTGAGAAATTGGGGACGGCACGGGTGGAGAGATAGGCGAGAGCTTCGGGAGGGGAAGCTACTTTTCCCGTCCAGGTGGGGGTAAGCATTGTATAGCCCGCCTTGCCGCCCTCCCCTTCGATAGGTCCTTCCTCCTCGTCTTCTTCCCCATCTTCATCGTCGTCGTCCATGTCATCATCTTCGAATGAGGAAATGTCGCTACTGTCGTCGCTTTTTGATGCTCGTGTGTTGCGACGGCCGCCATCATCCCACTCTCCCTCCTCGTCCTCCTCTTCACTCAACGCCCCGCCTCTCTTCTTTTGCGACCCCTTTTTCTTCTTCATGGCCGTGTCTTCTTCCACCGACCCTCGTCGATTCATTCGGCGGGCATGTAAGCGAATCTGCTTTCCTGATAACAACCTAGAAAGGTCGTTCATCCGCTCAATCCCGTCTTGGGGTGGAGCCGCAATGCGCCTCCTCCCATGCATCCACGCAGGGTCCAATAAGGCCTTGCCCAAAGCCGTTCGCTCTTCTTGAATGACAGCCTGATTATCATCTCCTTCTTCCTCCTCCTCGTCGTCCTCCTCATCGATGGCATGCTGGAGGGCGGGCCGGGGATGGGTGCTGAAGGAGGCAGCGGAGAAAGAGGGGGATGACGATGGTGGTAACATCGAGCGGAGGTTGGCTAGAAGGCCAGGACGAAACCTATTCCGCAACTCAAGATACAGTGACATACTGCCACTTGTCCTAAGCGAGGTAGGGTTCAAAGATGGAGTGAGATGTATAGTTTGGAGTCTCGCCAGCTCTCACTGTGGCACCTCTTCGTTCGCTCGCTGCTCTGCTGCTGTCATATCTCGTCCCGTCTTTTCCATTTGCTTACATCAGGGAGTCTCGCTCACAGGCCTTACAGTTTATTGGACCCTTCATTGAGCGCAGGATAACAACGGCTTGGTAAACACGTTGGTGCTCCAGTGGTGCTTGTTTGATGGGGGGGAAGTGATTTTTAACCTCCCCCCTCCCTCCCCTCCTTTGCTTCCCTCCCTCCACTCTAGCCCCTGTATTTCTGTAGATTTCAGGGTCTGACCGAAGATACGACAGTATCTGAGGGACAGAGGCATCTGCATGAGTTTGCTTACCCATATTTCGAATTCTTCCCGCTTTCCGCCCTGTCCCCAACAGCAGGAAAGGAAAATGCTCGCAGCTAAAATCCGCCGGGTGGCTGGGACCGCTATCACCAAAACTACTACCGCCGCAGCAGCAAGCGCTTTAACAAGAAAACCACGATTAGTATACTTCCATGGTACCACGGCTGTGGCGCACGGCAGTGGCAAGGATCTGAATGACGCGCCGCGCATTACATTGCATTGGATCGGCAAGAAAGGGGAGGAGTTCAGCACGGACGGGATCGTGGGCGAAAGCATCCTGGACGCGGCGCACCGGCATGAAGTGGAGTTGGAAGGGGCGTGCGAAGGTGTGTGTGCATGTTCAACATGCCACGTAATTTTGGAAGACCCTGTATTTGAGAAGCTGGAAGACCCATCGGAGGAGGAAGAGGATATGCTAGATCAGGCGTTTGGGCTCACTCCTACGTCGCGGCTAGGGTGTCAGGTGGAATTGACTCAAGTCCTGGATGGCATAAGGATTAAACTACCAACTGCGACGCGTAATTTCTATATTGATGGGCATGTGCCGAAGCCACATTAGATCTCGACGCTTCGTTTGTTGTTGGAGGAGGGGTGGGGGACAGGGAAAAGGCAATGTCAAGACTGAAGAAACATAGATAAATGTGGTAAAAAAATGTCAGAAATCAAATATGCATGCAGATTTATCTTTCAATTGTTGTCTTATTATTTTAATTTTTTTCTTCTCCTTTTCGTTGTACATGTACTCTTCTCTGTTCTGATTGAGGACTTTTTGGGGCGTTTCTTTATACTGACGCTGCTGCTGCTGGTGATGATTTTGCTCTCATTTTTCATTTCCTCTTCCATACACCTTTTTCGTGCCTATACACATCAAGCGTAAAAAGTGCTGTACTACTGACAGCTGGTTTACTGTCCTCTATTCTGCGCAACCTTCAACACCAACACCCACCTAGCAACCACAACAATGCAGAGCATGACCTTATCCGTTATACTTCTCTCCTTGCACCCTCCCTCAATCTGTCCTTCTTCTAACCTACGACAGCTCAAATCCTGCTCCGGCCGAGATGGCATACAGCAATTTCTCTCTTAACATTTCCGGTGTGCTGTACGCGGGCAGCTTCAACAAATTCATACACGTCGCCGAGGAGGGTAATCGATCCCCTCCCTCTGCTGTCAAAGGCACCCGCTGAATACACATAGGTGGATTCAAACACTGGAAGCCCAGCAATGGCTGGCGTGAACACGAGGTGACAAACATCAAGAACGCACTCTGCTCGTCCGGGGTGTAGCTGCGCAGCGCCTCCCAGAACCACTGAATGATGGGCTGAGTTGGATGATACCCACCTGAATAACGCGTGTGGGCCCGTAAATTCTCGATGTCAATCGCTCGTTTTTCCCCCGTCAACAGGATTTGGAGTTCCTCCGCCCCAAACATCCGGAGCCAGGGCATGGGGATCAAGTCGCGAAACCCTCGCAGGAAAGCTTGGACTTGGGCGTTGATCTCGATATTGAGCTTGTAATTGGCGACTAGCTGTATGTACCGAAACACATTCTCATTCGTCACTGCCACGTGCTTCCCCCCTGGAACCAGCTCCACTGCTGCCTCATCCGTGGGTAGCAGTCTCTCCTCATCCTCCACCACCACCTCAAAATTCAAGGCCAAATCCCTTACATCCATCCCTTCTCCGTCCCCCTCCTTCCCTCCCTTACCCCCCCGGGCCAACCTTTTCAAAGACATCAAGTGCCTGTACAATTCCGGATCACGGCTAAACAAATCGTCCGTCTCATTCATTTTCCCCCCTACCCGCTGCAAGAAAAACAAGGCGAATTGCGGCTCCACCAATATGGACTCGTACAACGCCTTCGCCAACACCCTTCCAAGGAAAGCGAAGTGCTGATAGTGTTCATCCCCCACCACCAATTTCGACAGTGGATTGGGGTAGAGAAGGTGATCTGGTGTCACACGAAACAAGGCATACTGGGGGTCAAACGCTCGCCTGGTCAAAGCGTCGATAAACTCCTTAAACACCCCCCCTCCATCAATCCCCGCCTCCTCCGTCCCCAGGTCGCTCACAAACGTCACCTGCACTCGTCCTCTCAACCCTTTGCCCAAGTGATTCATGCCGACAAAAGCATCTTCGTAGATATGTGCACGACGAACTCTGATTCGATGCCCGTACAGGTGGGCGTCGTCCTGTGCTTGACGCTTGTCGGAAGCAAGGAGTTTTTGAAAGATTTGGACACGTTGCGCGAAGGGAAGCACTTGAGGAATGCGTGTTAGGATGGGATAGAGGCGCTTGGAGGTATCGAAAAGGGTTTCAATTGAGGAGGAGCCTTCTTCTTCTTCTTGTTGCTGTTGATGGTGGTAATGATGATGGTCAGAGGCATTTTCCCCCGCAGAGAGCTCTTGATCGAGCTCGTGTTGGGTGATAGGAGGCCAGTGCCACAAGGCAGGATCTGAGCTATTTTTTTCTGCACGAGCAGCAGCATCATTTCCACGACCGCCATCAGCAGCGGCAGCAGAAGTAGGGGTAGAACCAGAACGCTCCGTCCCTCCTCCTCCTCCTCCTGCTGCTGCTGCTGCTCCTGCAACTGCTGCCGCTGGCACTGTTGTAGGATCGGCGGGGAAGGGTCGGCGGCTGTGACGTTGATATAGCTGGTTGAACAACTCAGTGGCTGCGCGAGTGAGCTGCAGTCCCTCCAGGGGAGGGAGCAAGGAGGAGGAGGAGGCAGTCACCAGCTGATTGGGATCCACCCAATACATCTGAAAAAGAAGGCCTTTGAGAGCCTCGACGAGGAGAAGAACGTGAGGGAGGGCGAGGGGCATCTGGCGGTTATAGAACTCTTCGTCGTCCAATGCCATCAACTGATGCGAGTACACAGAAAACAACAGGTGGAAAGCCGGGTGGTATCGTGCCAGAACATTGTCGTCATGCCCAGCCGCGAAGGCCCTCCTTCCCCCGCCCGCTGCCTGCACTTTGGGCAACAAATAAGCAACCCACAACCGTCTCACAAACGGCTCGGCGCCACTTCCATGGTGATATGCCAACAGATTTAAAATCTGAGAAACCAACCCACTCATCCTCCCTCCCTCCCTCTCTCCCTGCCCTCCCCCTCGACCACCACTGGTGATTGAGGACGGCAAACTACTTTCCGCGTGAACCAACACGTGACTGCAGAGCCGACACAATGACAACACTGCACCCTCCTCCTTTTCTCCCTCCCCCTTCCCCTCATTCAGCAAACGGTCAAACAGGCGTGGCAACTCCCTCCCCCCACACAAGTCCTTCAGAGCCCCCTGTGCGGCTGCTGCCATTGCAGCCTCATCTCCCGTCTGCGCCCTCTTTCCCGCCCTTGTCATCCGCATGGCCTTCCAAATCGCCTCCTCCAGCCCTTCCCCTCCTCCCAACCCACCAGGGACATCCCCTCCTCCCTCTCTCCCTCCTTCCCTTCCACTACTATCATCCATACCAAGCTCCATAATGTCCCCCTCCTCATCTTCCTCCCTCTCTCCATCCTCTCTCACCTCTCCCCCTCCTCCCTCAAGCGGCACCCGCCGCACACTAAACTCCAACGCTCGGACAAGCGCAGCCATACCCCCGCCGTCCTTTTCTCCCTCCTTCCCTCCTCCAAATCCTCCTGACGAAGAATCCGCCTGTAGCAATTCCCTTGTCAAGTCCAGCAAGTTCCTCACAGCTGCCATCATCGCCACACCGTCATGACTACTGCTGCCGCTGCGCTCTTCCCCTGCTTTGACCTCTCCTTGCAGCTGCAGAGGCTGTAAATGCTGCTGTTGCTGTAGCTGTTGGGATTTATCCCATGCCATTAACAGCCGCCAGAGGCCCCACGCCTTGTTTTGACGGAAGGAGAGGAGGAGGGAGGAGAAGGGGGAGGGATCCATCAGCAGCTTCGGGGTGGTAATGAGCGCTCTTGCCACAAGACCTCTTGCTAGTGTTTGGCGTTTGTGGAGGGAGGGGGGAAGGTGAAAGGAGACAGAAGGGGTCGGAAGGGGAAGGCCGGCAGCAGTGCACGCCAGGCGCCAAATGAGGGTTAAGGAATGCGATGGTGTTTGAGATGTGCTGCTGCTGGAAGAGGAAAATGAAGCCAATGACAGGAGTTCGCGGCGAAGGAGGGAGGGAAGACCCATGCTCCGGCGAAGCTGTGCTAAGAAAGGACTCATCACCATGCGCGGCAAGGGACTACTACAACCACTACTGCTACTACAACTAATGCTACTACTACTGCTACTACTACAACTATAATTATGAGTATTACTTCTACCTTCGCTACAACTACTGCTGCTACTGCTGCTGCTGCTCGTCCACCTCCCGCTTCTACTGCCATCTTCTTCGATCGCCAGGTGTAGCAATACTCGCCAGCATGTCTCTACCTCTCCCTCTTCCCCTGCTGACGGAATGTCAAGCAACGCCTCCACACACTCCAACATCGCCCCTTCCTCCCTCTCTTCTTTCCCATCCACATCAATCACCATCGCCTCAACCCGAGGGGCACTTCGCCCTCTCAATTCGTCGACACGATGCAAGCATAGCCTCACCAACCGCACAACCTCCGCTTCAAACAAAGCCGGTTGCACCCGTCGCCAGCTCTTATAATTCCACTCCTCATTCGCACTCCCGCACGAATCCACCATCAATGACGCCAATTTAAATAAACGCTGGCGATCTCCCTGTCGACTTGGGCTGTAAAACGAGAGGAGTTGTCCGACCAATGTCTCCATCAGGGCTTTAGGGGTAGGCATGGGACGCTTCGCCTTTCTCAAAATCCCCCGGAGGTTCCATAGGTCTGCCACACGCTTGTCAAACTCTGTAAGTTGGCCCGCCTTGTAAGCTGCAACAGCCCGTCGTGTTCTATGAAACCGCAGGATGGTCGTGGCCGCGGTACGCTTGGACTTGTCGGCGGCCCGGGCTTCGCGTTCCTTCCGAGCGCGATGCAGGAGCTCCGCCTTTTCCTCCTCCCGGCTCTTGCCTCGTAAGCTGATATTAGGCCGTCGCTTGGCAGAGCCTTCGAAATACATGGTGTGTCCTTCCTGTAGAGAGATGTGTACACATGTGGTGGTACGAAGGAGGCAAGAGAGGGTCAGTAAAGGGCAAATGATGAGGTGGCTTGAGGAGATGGGCTGCCTGGGAAATGGTGATGCTTGATATATGGAGCGAGATCTCGGACGCCGTTTCTGAATGTCAGCGAAGATGATGCATCCATCCTGACGCAGACGACCAAGCAAGACGGTCCCATCTTCCTGCATGCGTGTATGAGGTAGGGTACGTCATGAGATTGGCGTTGGCGTTGGCAGTGTGAGAAGCGAAGCCTCAAGTGAGTGAATGCTGATGTTTGTTGGTTTGGCCAGGTTTGGCTGGAGCCGCACCTTGAAGAAGACGGCACGTACGGGCCTTTCGAGTGGATGCCACGGCCTCTAAACGCTCGCACAGGGAAGCAAGGAAGCAGGATAAGGTTCCCGGTTAGCGGGAACACTAACAATCTCCTTGTAATACCAACATATGGCCACCACCGCACAACCACCGCGAGTGCATCGTCGTTACATTCACGAAGGAGAAGAAATACCGCTCAGGCCTGCCCAAACATGAAGGCCATGATCTGCGGAGCCAAGCTACGAAATGAGAACTTTTTCAAATGCACGCCATTCTCTTCCTGTCAAATTTACCAAACATAAACCCTACCCTCGCAATAAGTGGCCGTGGTCATCAAGGTTCTCGGCCAATCCTGCAAACGCTCTCATTCGTGTCAAATGAATCCTCACGCTGCTGTCTGAATCCGTTCATACTTGTATCGTCGCCCTCGATCTGCTTCAGACAGCTGGCAGTGTCCTGAAAGGACTGGCCGATGAGCTTGATGCCCCCGGCCTCTTCAACTTCCGGTTGCTCTCCGCTGCCCATCTTCAGTCTCTTACCACATCCACCCGCACAATCTTCCTTCCCCGTTCACAACCCCTCCTCGGGCAGCCCCCAGACTTGTCCCTGATGGCGCGGCTTGGAGTAGCGCGATGTTTATGATTGCTCAGTCACAAACGCTCAGCAGATCATTCATTCACTTAGACTAGAAGGAAATATTGCGTGACCTCAGGAACCGCTGCGGCCGTGAGAGGAGTCGAGCAGGGATAGATCCATGGTGTGTGAAGAGAAAACTAGGAATAGACTATGCAAAGCAAAGCAAATCAGGTAATCTAAAGCAAATCCCAATTTAACACCGTGTTTTCTGGTCCATCTTTAGGCCTCCTTTTCATGCTTTGCTTGTTCTCATTTTTTGCCGCTGCCCACCTTTCCCTTGCCCGCTCTCCCCCTCCTCACAGAGGCAGTAGCAAGCATTTTGGGCTTGCTCTTGGAAAAGGCGACGAAAGGTACACGTTTTCGCTGGGTCGCCTTGCCGCTACTCTCACCCAGTGAGCGTGCAAAAGCTAGCACCTGTAAAAGGACGTAATAATGAAGAAAGAAGCCAATGTGTGGGTCAAGGAGAAGGCTGCTTGGTGCGTGTAGTGTTGGCAGCGAGTGGCCTTTTTTCCTGTACATACCTCAGGAGGCACGTCAGGCGCCTCGTCCGCTTGCTGCTGCACTGCACCCAGTGTGGCGACATGAATGTTACCGCTGTTGTTCAAATTTAAGGAACGTATGTGAGGCACCTATTTTTCTTTCATCGTAAAATATTGTGCAGCCCCCCCCCCTCCCTCACTCCCTCCCTCCCTCCCTTCCTCCTTCGTACACTTACAAGACACGCGGAGCCTTGAGCGCCTTCGGCTTCTGTCGCTCCGCTGCCTCGGCCTTCCGTCTGAATGTACGTCGCGTGATAGGAGTATACAATTAGTAAAGCACGTTCGTATGAGTGTGACCCCAGAAGTGAAAGATTTATCCTCCCATATTCGTGCATCCTTCCCTTCCCCTCCCTTCATCGACGTGCCTGGCCGACTCAATCACTCGCAACGCCTCATGGATCCGCCGTCGCTGCTCCGCCTGCTTGGCCAGCTGAACCGACTCCAAATAATCTGCCGACAAAGGGCCTGCCCCTGCCGACGACGTGACTTTGGATTTCTTACTGACCCTTCCAGCGACCTTCTCGTCAGATTCTCCTTCGGCAGCAACTATGGCCAGCCCCTCCTCGCCCTCTTTTTCCTCCTCATCCTCCTCCTCCGCTTCCTCCCCTCTCTCTCGCTTCCCTTTCTTCTCCGCCCAATACAGTTCCTCACGCGCCTTGGCCTTGCGTGGCCGCTTCTTGCTCTTGCTCTTGCTGCTTGAGGTGGCGGCTGCATTACTTTCCTGCCTTTGGTCGTCGTCACGTACCACCTTGGACTAAATATGATGGGTGAATGGTGAGGATTAGAGTGTGTGCAAGGCGAGCGCATGACAATCCCTTGCCTACATCTAAAAGCCGTCTCACCGTGATCTTCGTCCTACCACACCTTACTTGCACGTACCTTCATCTCCTCCGGCGCGTCATCGTCGTCGTCCACGTCAATGCCGGATGTCAGCGCGACGGCGGGTGGTGAGGGATGGGGTTGGGAAGTCGAGGAGGAGTTTTTCGTGCGTGTCGTCTTGGTCTTGGTGTTGCCTGTGTCCCTGGTAGCTTTCCCGCTGCTACTTATTGGTGTCATGGCCGTTGTACCGCGTGTCCTTGCCGTCATGATCCTGTGGTTTAGGTGGTGTAAATGCGATTAAGGGGCGTAAGATATCAAGACGGTTAACACATATATATAACTTGTTCTTTCTTATGGCAAACCCTCTCACACATCCTACAAACCAACAGACACACAGGCGTCTTCGAGACCCGCAGCATTGACAACAGTCTGTCGTCGCCCTCATCGTCGTCATCATGATGCTGGCCCGTGGTGGTGCTGCCGCGTCAAGCAAGCGCCTCCTCTCCTCAACCCGCATTGCCTTCCTCCTTCCTTCCCATGCCGCTGCCACCTCCCCCCGCATACTCGAACAACGCAGTAGCCTTCCCCTCGCCGCCCTGGCGGCAAATGGTACAAGCGTCTCACGACGTGCCTTGGCCTCCATGTCCCACAACAATTACCAGTTCTCGACGAGTAAGTCCAATTATCATCCCCGCCGCCTTGCCTTTCCCTTCCCCTCCTCACCCTTCCATCCTTTCCCACTCTACCTCGTTCAACATCACATCCATCCTTCTCTTTCACCATCAAACAAACAGTGTATGAAGATGTGTGGCCAATGGGAAGCACCAACACTATCCTAAACGTCTGCCCGCAGGGGGAGCGCTTCGTGGTGGAACGGTTCGGAAAGCTATTGGACATCAAGGAGTCAGGGTGGTTCCTCGGTACGTTGTTCTGGAGGTTTGTTACCGTGGATCACACTTGAGTAATCCACTTCCCCTTTCTTCCGCTCTTCCTTTCAAGCATTTATTTTCCCCGAGAAAATCAACCACACTCATCCACCTCTCCCTTCTGCCCTCACACTCCCTCCCTCCTTCCTTCAGCCATTCCCTACGTCGACCGGATAGCTTACAGAATTGACATGCGCGAGCGGGCCATGGCGATCGCACCTCAACCTGCCATTACCAAAGACAATGTGTCTGTGGACGTGAGCGGTATACTCTACGTTCAGTTCGTCGATCCGGCACAAGCAGCCTACGGCTCGTTTAACCCGCTGTATGCCGTGCGGCAATGCGCGCAATCAGCAATGAGAGCGGCATTGGGCGAGTTGGAACTCGATGAGATTTTGCATGCCCGTAGTCGGTTAAACGAGATGATTCGAAAGAGCATCCAGGATGCGTGTACGGCGTGGGGAATGGATGTCAAGAGGCGGGTAGGAAGGGAGGAACGGAGGGAGGGAGGGAGGGAGGGAGGGAGGGAGGTCTAGGTCAATTTTCTTTGACCCTGTGTGATATCCTTGGATTTCACCCGGAGCTTTGATCTCTCCCTTCACCGTAGGTATGAAATAACCGAAATCCGACCGGACAAGACCATTACTCTGGCCATGGATAAACAAGCAGCCGCGGAGCGAAACCGACGGGAGATGGTCATCAAGGCAGAGGGAGAGAAACGAGCTCAGGAACTCAAGTCCGAGGGGATCAAAATCAAGCTGACCAACGAATCAGAGGGTGAATTGATCAAGACTAAGAATGAGGCGGAGGCCCGAAAGCAGCAGTATATCTTGGAAGGGGAGGGGGAGGCGAAGGCGATTCGGTTGAAGGCGGAGGCATTCGCTGAGTCGATACGGGTGGTGGGCCAGAGCTTGGGGGGGGAGCAGGGGCAGGATGCAGCCCAGTTGCAGATAGCGAAAGACTATATCGGTATGTATGGCCTGATGGGGAGTCAGAGCCACACGATGGTCTTTTCGGAGCGTCCGGGGGATGTGAATGCCCTGTTCGCCCAGGCGGCCTTGGCGTTGCAGGCGGCTGGGAAGAGCTCGGTGAATGGGAATGCGCCGAGTCCTACGAGTGTTGTCCCCACGCCCGGGTATCTGGGCGAGCGGGGGTTTGGTGGCGGGGGGATGGGGAAGGGAGGAGGGAGAGCGCGGATGGGACCTGGAGCAGGGGAGGAGACGAATGAGAGTTAGGAATATGGACGGAGGGACAGAGGGAGGGAGGGAGGGATGTAGAGAGATGTGGTGGATGAGAGGGGTGATGGAGGTATACATACCTAAGAAAACGAGGAAGACACAGAGGACGGGAAGAAAATAGACAGTCATCGACTTTCCGCAGACAGACACGGCCGGCTTGGGAGACATGCGCTGTCACATCAATCACTTTTTCATCCTGTGTCTTTCTTCTTTCCCGTTTTCTTTAGCTCTCTCTTCCTCTCTTTCGCGCATTCGTTTCTTCTTGATTAAGTTCCTCGCTTCTTTCTCTCGTTTGAATCAAGCGTTCAGGACAAGGGAGGTCTCTTTTTTTGTTGTCGGAGTGTATGTACGTAGTGAGTGAACGGCGGAGGCAACTCCTATGCACAATTGTGTCCGTTCCCATCTCTTCCTTTCACCTCTTTCTTTCACCTACATGCTGCCTCTTTTCTTTTAAGTCGTTGTTAAAAAAACACGCGCACCTGCACAAAAGTATATCCCCCGCATTCACAAGCCCACTTACACCTCCTCGACCTCCTCCTCCCTCTCCCCATCTTCCTCCTCCTCCTCCTCCTGCTCCCCTTCGCTAACGTCCAACGCTGGCGTCCTTTCTCCCCCGCTACCTCCACTGCTTCCACTCCCTCCCATCATCCCCATCAACAAGGATGAGCCCCCCCCGAAATTTGCCACCGCCTTTTCTACTGCAGTCTGAGGTTCTGCTGTTGGTGGTGATGTTGTTGCGGCTATTGGTGCTGTGGGTGGTGGTGGTGGAGGAGGAGGGGTAGGTATGTTTTTCTTCCCCGACGCTGGCGGTGCCCCCGCCGCAAACGGCGACGGCGAAGATGATAATGTCGGCGGCCTAAAGCCCTCCCTCCCTCCTTCCCTCCCTCCCCCGCCCCCCATCATCCCTCCCATCCCCGACAAAGGCCCTTGCAAAACATCCTCCCATGCCTGCATGAGCTCCTCACACATCTCCCCTTCTTTCCCCGCACCCCCATGGCTAATTTCCAGGCTCTGCGGATCCTCTGCAAACAACACAAAGGTGGTGCACACGCTGCTCTCCACCAACCCCGCCACCACCCCCGCCAAAGCCACGCCTATAAACGCTCCACTCACCCCCAAAATTGCGATATTCGCTTGACTCAACCCCCAATCCCTCCCATACAACCACCCAACCAACGCACACAACAAGCCGACGATCATCGTCCCAAGCGTCAATACTCCCTCAATCAACGTATCATTCACAAGAGCACTCACCCCCCGGGCCTTGAACAGCTCCGTGGTCGCCTTTCCCGCACTCATAAAATCCAGTCCGTAAAGCGCAACATACACAAGTGCATACCGATTGAACCACGCCAATGCCCGGTCAACCACTACGAGCACACAACTCAACATGGCCGTAATCGTGTTTGATTGCACCGTTCGCTGATTCGCCCTGTGCGCATTCAACAACACATGCCTCGTCGTCTGCACAATCGCCACCAGCAACGAACCCAAGCAAATGCTACCAAATGATGTGGTAATGGCCCTCCGAAAATGCGGCCCTACCGAGCTACTTGCTCGTTCACCCCCACTCACCCACCACGTTCCCACAGTCCCTGCCACGCAGCAATGACCCACATTTCGAATCACCGAACACCCCCACAGGAACCCAAGCAACAACACAACCAACCAACCCGCATACAGCTTGTACGTAAAACACACTCTTCCCTCCCACATCGTCACTGCCTCCGCACCACTCCCACAAACACACTTCATACATACCTCCCCCGCCGTCACGCACGTACTCGTAAAATTCGCGTTCGGCCCAAGCGTCTCGTACGTCGTGCATTGACTCATCGAATAAACGGTCCCCGAAACCGGGTCCTTTAGAGTTGTCAGATCTGCATTCGTCGCTGCGCCCACCAAGGCCAATGCCCACAGAACTCCCCAGCCAACCTGAAGCAGGAGAAGGCCCAGCCCCACCCCTAGAAGAGGAGTGCTATCCCACAACGCCCGACAAGCCACCTTTAAGTTTGCGGTCGCAAATGCCATGCGCCTTCGAAATTGTTGGAAATAAACCAATGCCGTAAGCGTTACAAGCAAGGTGATGACCCCCGCCCAGGGATTAGCACCCGCCAAGAACGCAGCGCTTCCGAACAGACCGAGGAGAGCCACTGCCATGAGCGTATAAGTCAAAAGGGCGGGGGCGCAGGTAACCATCAGTTGCATCCACAGCGCGGACAAGACCACACCCAACGTGCAAATGAGCATGAGGCCCGTAAAAAGCTTGAATCCCTCATAGGTCACGTGACGGGTACCGGGGTGGGTGGGATCCGCTATGTCGGAAGTGCCTTCATCAAGCATCACCACCGCGGGCGTCCGTCGATTCACCACTGCCTTGACACCAATCGTCAGCGCTAAAAGAGTCATCACGAAAGCAAAGACTCCAAAGACCACCCCGAACACATTGTCAAACCATAGCCGGCGGCGTCGCAATGTGGAAGGGATGTAGGACGCTCCCGCACCGCCATCGGTAGGTGTGTTAGATGACAGCAGCGGGGCCCCTAGGTCAGCGCTACGGCTGGCACCTACAGTATTCCGGTCCAAAAGGACGTCCTCGTCGTCCATGGCAAGTGTTTTGTTTTTCTGTGGTGGGAGCTGTGAGAAGTTCGCGAGTGAGATGAAGGAGATCGTTCCGGAGGGGCTCGATGAAGCACTAAGGGTGGGCTTGGCCACGGGGAACAAATGTGCCACGTCGGGCATGGCCGCGTCTCCTCCTCCTTCTGATTAAGACGAGGGATGAGAAAGCCTATGGGTGTATCGCAGAATGTAGTGATTTGCAACTTGAGATAGGCATTGAAAGGCACGCGAAGGCAATGCCATCATAATCGCGGCCTCGCCCGAGGTGATTCAAGTCTGCCAGTGCGCAAGAATCAATGCCCCGCAACCAGAGGCCTAATTTACGCCCATATCACCGCCACCACTGCCATAGCCCACTCGATAGGCTCCATGTGCCCTCTGATTTATGCACCTCTCCCATTTCTTGTCCAACTCTCATACATGCAGAACTGCACGCCCACGCACGGAAGTACAATCCTCTCTCTTGGCACAACACGCCTACATCATAGCACAACATGCGGGCCTACCAACAAGTCGGCGGCCTGGGGACGCAGCAATTCAGGACTCCTACAGCTTATCGGCGGGGGAGCAGCAGTGCTGGAGGAGGCGGGGGGGGACTCCGGGCAGGCAGTGGCTTGCTCGAGTACTTGAGAAGGGTGGTGGACCCAAACCAAATGGACTTTGACGCAGCCTTTGAGGACATTTTGATGCTCTGCTCCTCTCACCCACAACGGATGTACAAGATGGCGTCTTATAGGAAGCATACCAAGAACCATTGGGCTCGGGATGACCCCGCCTTGGCCGTTGTGCAAATCGCTTTCCTCGTCGCCTCCTCCCTCGCATACGCCCTCGCCTTTCATGTGCGTGGGGGGCCGGTACGGTACCTTTTGCTGGCGTTGCGTGCGATTATTTTTGATTGGTTGCTGGTGGGGTTGGTGGTAGCGACAGCCTGTCGATGGGTCGCCAATCGATACCTGTTGCAACAGCGGTCACATAGTGTGGAACAAGAGGTAGAATGGCGCTATGCTTTTGACATCCACTGCAATGCCTTTCTCCCATTCTTCCTCCTCACATCCGTTTTACATTACTTTTTCTTGCCCCTTCTTCTCCACCCCTCCCTCATGGCCCTGATTGCGTCGAACACCCTTTTTGCGATTGCGGTTTCCTTGTATTTCTATGTTACCCACCTCGGATATCGTGCCCTCCCCTTTCTCCACCGTACGGAGGTCTTTCTCTATCCCTCCTCCCTTGCAGTGGTCCTCTTTTTTTTATTTTTGGTGTTGGGAATGTTGGGGGAGCCGTATCGCTTTCAGGCGACTAGGTTGATGGCGCAGTTGTATTATCGTTGAGGGGGAGGAAGATGTAGAGGACGGAAGGGAGACTACGGTGCGTATATATGAAGCGGAGACCTTTTATGGTGTAACAAAAATGAGAGCAAAGATACCATTTAATGCGGTTTCTTTAATCCACAAGAAATGTGCTGGATAAGTGCGGAGCTACGGTGCCAACTTTCTTCGTTCTCGTTCTCCGTGTCAAATCTTTCTGTTTTTGGATTTTTTGCTTTAGGTGGTTATGTGGTTGCTCTTGTAGCAGCTGCTATGAGAATCATCGTTCTAAGTCTCTGCTGCTGCTCTCTTCCGCCTCTTCATTCAGTCATGCATCTCTTTGTACACCAGCTCGATCTTTCCCTCCCTCTCCAATTTCTTCCTTTCGATGGGCATTGACGACCTGACGAACATGCGTGTCGATCTCACGTTCGGTAGGCCACTACAGCGTCTCTTTCCATCTTACTTTCCATGCCTCCAGCCAAAACAATGCCGGAACACTCATCCCTTACACACACCTTCCTTTCATTCTTCTCGACATCACTCCCTCCCCCCCTCCCTAAAAGAAATTCAACGTCCGATCAGAATACCCGAAGGCCGCCTTATTCCGTTCGAACAAGTCTGTCAACTTCTCAATATACAACGCATGGTATTTGTCAATGTCGGCCTGGCTTGGGTTAGCTATCCTGGGCAAATCTATCGGGTTACCTACGACAGCATTCAAAGGCGCGGCTCGCTCAGGAAGTAAGGGGAAGAACCAACGCCCCCAAGCCAAGAAGAGGGGGATCTTGAATTTTTTGAAGAGAGCGAGGCGGGTCTTGCGGCCCCAGGTGATGGTGTGGTAGAGGTTGGACTCCCCGAACAGATAGCCAATAGCAATGGTGTAGCCGTGTTGGAGGGCGTATTTGATGAAGCCTTTGCGTTCCAGGATGTAGATGTTTTCCTTCTGGTACTCCATGAGGAGAATTTCTTCTGAGCCACCAACCTGGGAGGGGAGGAGGGGCAGGGGAAAGGGAAAAGGCGGCGAATAAGGCGTGACACTTAAGAAGAAACGGCCCCAAGCCTAAGCCTTAACTTATTCCCCATCTTCCTCTCACAACACATGCTTTTCTAGGCACGTACCAGAATCCCAAACGGCACCTGCCTCCCCAAGATGTCGTGCATCATCTCCTTTGACGCTGGTTCGGCACATCCGAAAAAGTATAGAAACGCCGAGATAAACGGAATCCGAAACAACAAAGGCTCCGCTACGCCCGTCGATTTGAGAGACATATCTTGATAGTGTGGAGGGAGGAATACCTCTGGTTTCTGCGCGTGGATCCGCCCGGCACCGTTGAGAAGGAAAGAGTGAGGCATGATGCCGTGGGGATGCATGGCCAACATGATAGGGCCGTTCACGTTGCGGCCTTTGAAGGAGTTTTCAACGTACATCGCTGCACCGCCCTGTGACAGTGAGAAAAGAGGAGGAAAAGAAAGGGACAAGGGAAGGGGGATGAGAGAAGGAGGAGGCACGGAGACACTCACATAAAGTTCCGCACGGGCATGACACGACAGGTCTACCATCACAATCATCACCCTGCCCATTCAAAAAAGGCATATAGTCTTTTCAACTCCCTTTCATCCTTCACCCCTACTCATCTTGCTTCATCACACAGCATCAATTCTAACAAACACCGTCGCATACCTCAAAATACCCAGCCATGTTTAGAATGAATCGGACGAATCCAGGCCAGGCCGGCACTGGCAACAAAAGCGGATAGAGCAAAGGGCCCAAGATCGAATAAAACGTCTTTTTGTATCCGTGCCAAAACAACCAAGTCATCCAAACGGGAGACAAGCCGCCGGCCAGCCAGGTTCCCCACGTGAACAAAATGGCTATCGTCCCCTTGATCAGCGTCCACCAATCCCCGCCATGCCCGAAGCGCGTGTAGCTGCCCTCGGGAAAAGAGCTCCAGTCTACCTCGGTCGGGGAGCGGGCCGGCCTCAGATTACTGGAGGGCGTCAGGGGTTCCTTGTGCTTGCTGCTTTTATTGCCTCCCTTGAGCTCCCGCAGCGGAGACGGTTTCTGCTTCAGCTTCGCCTGCTCTTGCTGCTCGATGATCCCACTGCCAAATAGACCCATGTTGGTCGCGGTGGTGCTATTATTGCTGCAGTGGCTACTGATGGTACCTGTGGGTGTTGGCTTTGGGTAGGGTTGTAATGCGGTTGTAATGCTTCAATAGTGAGTCTCTTTAAGAGCGGGCGTTGACGAAGAGGGCGGCGGTGGTGGCGGAAGCACAGGGAGCCCCACGAAGTCCAGCCTCAGTATTTTCGCCAGGCACATGTGCCAGAGGTCTGTCGAGGCGTAAGGGCAGGAGTATAGGGTTAAAATAAGTAGCAAGGGCAACAGTCGCACGCAGAAACACACCACAGCAGAATGAAAGCGGAAGCATGTGCTGGGCGATATGGAAGTCCCGCGGGCCGCGCCGCGACGACGTTTGGCGATTTTGCGGGCTTGGACACGAGCACAAATGCATGCAAGTGTGCCTTTGTTGCGAGAATGTGCATGTGCACCGTCCTCTGCTGGCTCGCTGCCTTGTTGTTGACAAGCTCATAGGGATTTTTGGGCTGCGTCGGTTGGGGCCGTTGTTCCCTGCCGCAATCAATCCCGCAGGCTCGCCACACGGGCCGTCTCTCGAGGAGATGTGGTCCATCTCGCCTGGTTTGTGTTCTCACTCTCCCGACTCATTCCCTATCTATCCCACGCCACAGCCCTTGAATCATGCGCAGCACGCTGGGCTTAATGATGCTGCTTCTTCCTGCATTGGCCTCGGCCTTCTCCGTGCCGCGCCTCATGCGCGCTGCCACCAACCCCCTGGCCATGGCCAACGCTGCTGCTGCCCGCCGCGGGCGCGTCTCCATGATGGCCACTGTCGCTCCACCTGGCGCGGCATCAGTCAAGCGCTTGAGCTCTCCGCAAGACGAATTGCTTAAGGACATTGATGTGTTTATCTTTGACTGCGACGGCGTGATTTGGCGTGGAGACTCCTTGATCGACAAGGTGCCCTCGGTCCTGGAGAAGCTCCGGGCCATGGGGAAGCGCATGTTTTTCGTGACCAACAACTCCACCAAGAGCCGCAAGGGCTACAAGAGCAAGTTTTCTTCGCTGGGACTGGACGTTAAAGATGAGGAAATTTTCTCGTCTTCATTTGCGGCGGCCGCATACTTGGAGCAGAAGAATTTCAAGGCGACGGGGAAGAAGGTCTACGTCATAGGCGAGGTCGGAATTGGGGAGGAGCTGGATTTGATCGGCGTGCCACACATCGGTGGGCCTGCAGATAAAGGCAAGACGATTGAGTTGACTCCTGGGTATGCTTTGGAGATCGACCATGATGTGGGCGCGGTGGTGGTGGGTTTTGATCGTCACTTTAATTACCACAAGATTCAGTATGCCCAGCTATGCATTAATGAGAATGGGGCGGAGTTCATCGCCACGAATATGGACGCAGTAACTCATTTGACGGATGCGCAGGAGTGGGCTGGCGCAGGATCGATGGTGGGGTGCATCAAGGGTTGTACGAGGAAGGAGCCCACGTTGGTTGGGAAGCCTAGTCCGTTAATGATTGATTACATCGTCTATAAGTACGAGATTCCCAAGGCAAAGATTTGCATGGTCGGGGATCGATTGGACACGGATATTCTGTTCGGGAAGGATAATGGACTGAAGACGGTATTGACCCTGAGTGGGGTTACCTCGGAAGAGAAGTTGCTGGGTGCGGCGAATAAAATCCATCCTGATTATTACGTGTCTTCGATTGCGGATTTCTTTCCGTAGAGGGGAAGAAGGATGGGATAGGGATAGGGTAGTGGTGGTGTGATTGTAAGTGGTGTCTTGGTGTATGTGTGGTATATGTGGTGGTTGTGGTGGTGATTGAAAGGGATCGAGAAAGCGAGATGGGTTGTCTACAGTATTCTCATTGAGGCTGCAGGGGAAGGAGGAAGAGAGTGGGGAAAGAAACGACTGCGAAAAAAACGGCGGCACATGCTGTTGAGTTAATTTGTCTTTCTTCCATGCGTTGTTGTCGGTGACAATCATATAATTACTTTCTCTTTTCTTTTGTTCCATGCGTGGACTCAGAGCAGAATAAGCGTGCGAGGAAGTGACGGAGTACTTGGAGGCGTTGCCCGTTCGCCTTCAGTTCATAGTCAAAGCAACAACATGTTGAATGGCAGACAAGTCTCACCCTGTCACGAAACGAAAAACAAACTGCAGAGCGCATGAGGCGACTATCTCTCCTTTCATTCCCTTACATTTCTTAATTAGTCTTTCATTCCTCTTCAATTGTCTAAGTAAGTTTATTGAGTCCGAGAAACGCTTAGGCAATTCGAACCGAAGGTAGTCTCCTTCATTCTCCTCCGCCGTACTTCTACCCCGCCCCTCGAGCCTCCAAGTTGTACTCAAACATACACCATTACAACCGAGAGAGGGGAGGCGGGAAAAGAGGATGCAGGCGCTACCAAAACTAGCCCCCACCTCTCTCGCATGCCATTACAAGGCCCGCGAAAAAGCGAAGGCTCCCCTCTGTGTGTGTCCTGAACTCCCCAAATTCTACTCGGATAAAACTCTGCTGTCTCGTAAGGTGGTGATTCTCAACTTCTCTACTTTCTACTAAGTCGCATGCGTCTTCTTTTGTGTATTCAGACCATGACCATGTATTCTCTCGACCTTTCATCTCCTTCATATTGTTGATGTTTTCCCCCTGGTCCTTATGTCTCTTCCTACGAAGGGCTTGATTGGTGATAGTGGTTAGGGAAGGACCTTCATCGGTCTCTCGACTTGAATCCCTCCCTTTTTCTCGCTATGTCTCTCTTCTATTCTTTTTTTTTTTGCTTGAGCAATTCATGATACGAAATCGAAATATAAACCGCTTGTGTATGGCAAAAACGTGTGATACCCCTCCCCCCTCAAAACAAAGTAAGAACGATCACTCTCGCTAAAAAACACAAGGCATGCATCTCGTTTTTCATCTTCTCCTCCCCCCCTACACTATCCCTCCTTACGATTCTCCCAGGTAGAACCGCTTAATCCACCGTCTCCATGGCACTCTCGCCCTCTCCACCCTCCTCCAGCGGGGGCAAGTCATCCTCCTTCCCTGCCACATCTTCCTCCTCCACGTCCTCGTCGATGCTCAAGCCCAACTTAATCAGACGGTGAATGCGGGAGGCGAACGTGTTGGGGTCATCCAAGCTGAAGCCGGACGTCAACAAAGACGTGTCGTACAACAACCACGTCAGGTCCTTCAACGTCTTGTCCGTCTGGTTCGCTTCGGCCTTCTCCCTCAGGGCCTTAACAATGGGGTGCTTGGGGTTAATCTCCATCGTCTTCTTGCTGGTCATGTACGCAGACGTGCTCGAGTCCCGCAATGCCTGGGCCTTCATGATCCGCTCCATGTTCGCACTCCAGCCGTACTCCCCCGTTACCAGCACACAGGGCGAGTCCGCCAGTCGCGGAGACACTACCACCTTGTCCACCTTATCGTCCAAAACCTCCTTCATGAGCTTGCACAATCCCTCTGTCTTGGCCTTGAGCTCCTCAAACGCCTTCGCCTCCTCCTCGTCGTCCTCGTCGATCTTCAACCCCTCCTTGGTCACACACACCAACTTTTTCCCCTCATACTCCTTCAGCTGCTGAACGGCGTACTCGTCAATAGGGTCCGTCATGAATAACACCTCATATCCCTTCTTCTTCAGCCTCTCCAGGAACGGGCTGTTCTCCACCGCCCGCTTGCTCTCCCCCGTCACATAAAAGATACCTGGCTGCTTCTCCGGCATGCGCGCCAGGTAATCATCCAGGCCCGTCATCTCCTCCCCCGACTTGGTCGAGTGATAACGGAGGAGCTTCGCGAGCTTTGCCCGGTTGGTGCTATCCTCATGCACACCCAGCTTGATGTTCTTCGCGAACGCCTCATAGAACTTCTTGTACTTCTCCGCGTCCTCCGCCAGCTCGTTGAAGAGCTCAATCGATTTCTTCACCAAATTCTTGCGGATGACCTTCAGGATCTTGTTCTGCTGCAGCGTCTCACGGGAGATGTTCAAAGGCAGGTCCTCCGAGTCGACCACACCCTTCACAAACTGAAGGTACTCCGGCATGAGCTCCTCGCAGTTGTCCATGATGAACACCCGACGGACGTACAGCTTGATGTTGTTGCACTTCCTCTTCGACCCGCCCTCAAACATGTCAAACGGCGCGCGCTTGGGCACAAACAGCACGGCCTTAAACTCCAACTGCCCCTCCACCGAGAAATGCTTTACGCACGCATGCTCCTCCCAGTCGTTTGTCAAGGATTTGTAGAACGCCGCGTACTCCTCCTGTGTGATCTCCTCGGGGTTGCGCATCCAGATCGGCTTCTGCTGGTTCAGGTGCACCCACTCGTGAGTCACCTCCTTAATCTTCTTGGTCTTCTTCTTCTTCTCTTTCTCGTCCTCCATGTCCATCTCCTCCACCTTGGGCTTCTCCTCCTCCCCCTCCTTCGCCACCTCTTCCTCCTCCTCGGCCTCATCGTCCGTCACCTCCTTCTCCGACGTCTTCTCCACGTATAACTTGATGGGGAAACCAATGAACTCACTGTGCTTCTTCACCAGGTCCTTAATTCGCCTCTCCTCAAGATACTCCTTCATGTCCTCCTTAAGGTGCAAGACAATCCTCGTGCCCCTGCCCAAGCTCTTTCCGCTCTCATCAGGCGTCACGGTGAAGCTGCCCCCCGCCTCCGACACCCAGGTGTATTGCTCGTCATCGTTATTCTTCGACGTCACCACCACCTTGTCGGCAACCAAGTACGAGGAGTAGAACCCCACACCAAACTGCCCAATCATCGAGATATCTGCACCGGCCTGCAATGCCTCCATGAACGCCTTCGTCCCAGACTTGGCGATCGTGCCAAGATTGTTAATGAGGTCTGCTTTGGTCATACCAATGCCCGTGTCCTCGATGGTCAAGGTCCCATTGGCCTTGTCGGGAATCAGACGGATCTCCAGCTCGGGCTCGGCGTCCAGCACGCTCTTATCCGTAAGGGACATGTAGCGGATCTTGTCCAAGGCATCGGAAGAGTTGCTGTTAGATAAAGGGGGAGGAAAGGACGGTGGGTGGATGAGTCAGCATGAAACTCTAGTAATAGGGGGAGGGAGGGAGGGAGGGAAGTGCGATATAATGACAATGCGCCAGCGTGCTTTGAAACGATTCACTAAAGACGGAAGATCAAGAGGAGAGAGAAAAGGGCAGGAAGAATCAAAGGAAGGAGAAAGAAGGTGAGGGACGGGTTGAGGGAGGGAGAGGGAGGTGCATACCTGATGAGCTCACGCAGGAAGATCTCCTTGTTAGAGTAGAACGTGTTGATGATGAGAGACAGGAGTTGGTTGATGTCCGCAGAGAAAGCAAATGTTTCAGCGTCGCCAGCCATGCTTGAAAAGTTTCTCGCTCGTCTCCGAATTGGAGGTAGAAAGTAAGGCTTTCTGCGGTGCCAGTGGTTGGGAAGGGTGTGGTTAGAATGGTGACGATCAGGAACGTGAAAGTGCGGGCGCAGGCTGTGCTTACGCTTCGCACATTTGGCGGGTAATTTCACGTGTGTGGAGCGGCGCTCAAGGCTCTGCTTTGGCTGGTGACCTTAGCAGCAAAGGAAGAAAGAAAGACTGCGCATCAATCTTTCCATGGACCAGATCCTGCGTGGCAAAATATTCCTACGCAACACACGCAATTCCGAAACCATCTACACACGTAAACATGTCCTTCGTTTGCTGCCCGAGCGTCCTGCATGAGTCGTGGGTTGGGGTGAGATGGTGATCCCGCTTGCAAAACGCGGACGGGCGAGGGCCTTGCGCCCCACCAAAAACCACGCCCGCACAGAAAGCAGCTAAGAGGAAAAAAGTTCTGGCCGCTACTGCTCAGATGCAAGGGCGCCGCAGCACGATTTAAGTGTCTATACATGTTCTCTATGCCGGGCATGAGGCAGAAGGGGTGTGTGTGCGATACAGTCGTGGCGTGGAGACGCTCCCTGGGGCATGGAAACCCACAGAAAGAAGGAAGAAGGGATGCAGGCGGCCATGGCGAGTGGAAGGTCAGAGTCGACGACTTCCTGTGCGCTTTGCGTGTGATGAAGGAGAAGTGTCGTGGCGCATTCAATGCGCTTGTGTGTGTCCACTTCTTGCATTCACATGCATGCAAACAAAGCACGCGTCAAGTATTAAGAGAAACAATGTCGAAAGGGCATCGAAAGGCGCATCGATTTTCTGGAAAAAAATTGTTCTCGTTCTGAGTGGACGACCGTTGCTGGGGAATGGAATAAGGAATGATGACGTTAAGTAGACCTGCAGTCTCCCTTGGGCTCGCTGGTAGAGAACCGGCGTCAAGCAAGCAGCAGCATTGTAGTGGCAATGTTCTTCTTCGTTCGTCCCGGCCTTGTGATGTCTACGAAGGGTGGGTAAATTTCCGAGCCGAGCCGATACTTTCGACTGCCCACCCTTTCTCTTCACGACATCACCCCCTTCCTCCCACAGCGTTGCGAGGATGGTGGCATTGGACTTGAACCTCGCCCTAGTAATTCATGGGGGCTTCGAAGGCATCGTTGGCCTGCTTTTGTTGGTCACGCCCCAATACGTCTTTCCATACATTGCCCGGCGAGCCTCTTACAACAACAGTGAACGTTCCCTATTGCGATGGTTCGCCTTCAGTATTATCGTTCAAGCCATGGTGGCTTTTGCAGCCATCGTGAAGCTGGATGCTAGGGCCAAGCGTCTCATTCTCTCCGCCTTTTTGATGTACCACCTTGTCATTGTCGCTGACGCTTCGTATGGGTACTATTTAGAGGGAACAATGGATGAGGCGGCCACGGGGCTGCATGCCATTATGGTCTTTGTGGTAGGCTTCCTCCTGGCGGCGGGGGAGAAACGTGCCCGGTGGTCACCAAGAAAGACGCGATGAAGGAAGAGAGGGAAGCAGCAAGCAAATGGAAAAACGGACAGAGTTAGTGTCTCGGGAAATATTAAAGGTAGGCAAAGCCTTGCAAATTCGGCAGGCCAAGAACAGACCACAGGATGCAGTGATAACACGAGGAGAAGTGCTTGGTACACGTTAAGCTTTGGAAAAGGGTGTGTCACAGGGATAAATGAGAGCATGTATACCAAAAAAAATAAAGTTGTTTTGATCGAATGCATCGCACCTATCATTTGAATTCCTGTGTATGTATATATGTACAATCATTCACTGCTCTCGTATTTTTCCCCCACTCACAAATCGTTTCTTTGTGTGTGAACTATGCGCCTCGGGCCGTCAGACGCAATCGGTTTCCTTTTAATCTGAAGGGTTATTTCCCAAAAATGCACCGTCAAAACCCTTTCTCTCATTTTTGCCTCCTCTCCACACACAACACAACGGCGCGTCGCCGGATTAACGACCCTCCACCCCGCTATACTTTCCGTCATTTTGGACCTTGCTCCCTCATGCCATGTCCTTCTCGCCTTCTGCTTGGGCTTCAAAAGAGACAAATGAGGAAGAATCCAGACGCCAAAGCGTAAGAAAGAGGGGGGGGATGAAGGGTCTTATGCTTAGCAGCCACCTTTCTTCGCCGTTGCCCCCGAAGATTTGCTCACACTCAGCATCGTGAACTCCTCGGCGCTCGTCGGATGGATCCCCACCGTCCCCACCAACTGGGCGTGCGTAAGTCCTCCCCTACTTCCTCGCCTTCCCTTCCTACCTCCTTTCATGGCCACTGCATACCCCTGCATCACCTCCCCCGCGTGCGGTCCACAAAAATGCAAGCCCAAAACCCGATCATCCGACTTTCGTGTTATCACCTTCACGAATCCCTCCCTCCCTCCTCCCTTCCCTCCCTCCCTCACTCCCATCCTCCCGGGCACCATCGCCCACTCCAACGGCGTGAACTCCGATGCATAGACCTCCACCTCCTCCTCCCCTACCCCCTCCCTTGCCTCCTCCTCACTCATTCCCACACACGCGTACTCCAAGGGCGTAAAAACCGTGGTCCCTACTGCAGTATAATCCATCCCTTCCCCTCCCCACCTTCCTCCCTCCCTTCCTCCAAACAGCCTTCGGGCCAACAATCTGCCCGCCTGGATCGCCACAGGGGTCAGTTCTGGCGTGCCGTGGATGACATCGCCCACAGCATACACGTGAGGAATGTTTGTCTGTTCTTCTTTACAGATCAATTTCCCCGTCTGTACGTCGACGGACAGACCAATACCTGCGGTGTTCAGAGCCCCTAGATCCGGGTATCGTCCACGGGCGACCAAGACCGTGTCGAACCTCTCGCTCTCTCCATTTGAAAACACGACCTGCAATCGCCCTCCCTCCCTCCTGACCTCCGCCGGCACCACCCCCTTCATCAATCTCACGCCACAGTGCCTCCCCAGGTGTTTCTCCACCTTGTCCACACACTCCCTGTCGAAACTCTTCCCTCTCAACAGCACCGACCTCACCACCACCGTCACCCCGTCGGCCTCCCCTCCTTCCCTCCCTACCCCCAGGGCCTTCAGAAACCCCGCACATTCCAACGCCTCGTAGTCCGCGCCCACCACACACGTCTTACCCGGCGACCGTTCGAGCGAAAACACGTCATCACTCGATATGGCCAGGTCCCCCCCCGGGCATTCCAACGGCCGTGGCCTTGCCCCCACCGCGACAACAAACCTCGCTCCCGTCACACGCCCGACTCCTCCTTCCTTGTCCACCACTTCCAGCGTGTGGGGGTCCACAAATCGTCCCTGCTGGTTCAGGTACGTCACGCGAGCATCTCGGAGGGCGACGCGAGACCTGAAATTCAGAGAGCGGATGTGCGCTTGGACATTTTCCCTCAACGTCTCCCACGAATGCTGGCGATGCTTCGCGTCCTTCTCCTCTTGTTGCTGCTTCTCTTGATCGTTGATCATTTCCCACCCAAATGCTGGTAGATCTCTTGCCATGATCTCTCCCAGCAATGCCGCCTGAGGAGGACAAGAGGAAGAGGAGAGAGGAGAGTAAGAAAAAGAAAAAAGAAAAAAAGAAAAAAAGGGAGAGAGAGAGAGAGAGAGAGAGAGAGAGAGAGAGAGAGAGATGTCAGAGATCAGTACGAAAGGCATTGCATCATGTCCTCTTTGAAAAGAGATGGGGAAGGAAAGATTCAGGGACGATGCGAGAAGGGAAGGGAAGGGAAGGGCAAAGCCTCACCTGATGGTACAGCTTCTTCGGGATGCAACCCACATTAACACAGGTTCCACCCAGACCCCACTTGGCACCCTGAGGTGACGGCTTGACGTAATCCAACAAAGCCACCCGCGCCCCTAACCCCGCGACTTCCTTGGCGCAGGCAAGCCCACCACTGCCTCCACCAATCACGACCAGATCGTAATCGTACGGGTGCTGAAAGTCAAAGCCATCGGGTGTATGCGTAACGTCCTCCTCTTCCTCCTCCTCATCGTCCTCCTCCATGCCGTCGCCATTGGTACTGCCCGCCCCAAAATTGGCCCGGCAGAACGCAATCGTGTCGTCACAGCCTCCTAAAAATGTGCCGTTTAAGGTCACAAATGGGCTGGAGCCATGTGCCTGAGCGCGTGGGTCGTCCACCAGCTGGAGTTTATGTTGCACGAGCCATGCTTTGTACTCATCTCGCGTCGGAAAATTCTTCTCTTCGTGCCGCACGCATCCATCAGGATACAGTATCGTCAAGGCTGCCATCAGCTTGTTAGCTTTTTGAAAAAACCCGCAAGTATTGTAGCCCGCCACGACAAAAGCGAACTCACGCTTCCTCCTCTTCCGTGCTCGCGATGCTGGCGGGATGCCTTCGGGAGGCGGCGCGACAGGGGCAGCTTCTGAAGCAGCACCATCGCCACCACCGCCGCCACGCAGCAAGGTCGTGCTCATGCCTGTGCTAGTGCCTGTCGGCGCCGGTGCGCGTAGATTTGTGTGCGCAATTCTGTGCGGGTTGATGTTGTGGATGTCATGCGTCCCGCATGAATGACGGCGGTTGACTTGAACCTGCCCCTCTACGGCAAGTCTAACGCAACCCTATACCCCTCCTCCCAACAAAGGCAGGATAGCGCTAGAGACGTCTTCGGTAGGAATGCGTGGGTGCGGTAGTTGGAAATGCCATCAGTATGCCTTCAGTCTGCTTCTCCCACTCATGCATCTCGCCTCAGCCTCAGTCCACACCTGCAATCCTGCCTTCGTCCTCACCACCACCTCATTCGCTGCCACCACTACCTTGAGAATACATGGCAGAATTCCTACCACCAGAACATTTCTGCGGACGTCTGTGGTGGTCCATGACACGCGCCGCAAGAGGAAGCTGCACTACGATGTGCCAAAACCCCAGAGTGAGGATGACTTCGACAATTGGGAGTTTGGGATAAATGCAGGATGGGCAAAAGAGCATGCGGGCCGTAAGCCGATGCCAAAGAGACGCGAAGGTGGCGAACAATATGGAGAAGAAGGAAGAGAGAATGGCGACGGGGAGGGGGCTGACAGTCTCGTCAAAGATGTGGCAGCCGCGACCAAATGTCTGTCCGGCTTCTGCACCGACGCCCGCTTGGAACGCCTGAGGGACATTGTGAATAAACGCACGTGCTCGATTCAATTTGTCTTTGAGAACGTAGCAAATCCTAACAACCTGTGGGCATGTCTTAGGTCACTCGATGCGTTTGGCGTGCAATACGCCCATGTCATCGTCGATGCGGCGCATTATCGCAAGCCCCACCGACTAGCCCAAGCCAAAAGCGCGGTCGGCTCTCAAAAGTGGCTCACCGTCACGGAGCATTACAGCGCTTCAAATTGCGTCTCAGCGCTGAAAGCAAAAGGTTATTTGGTCTTAGCCAGTGACTTGAAGCCTGGTACTTGCCCTACACCTATCCAAGACGTGGAGTGGGCAGCACGAAAAATAGCGGTTGTGATGGGGAATGAAGAGAGGGGAATTACAGAGGAGATGCGATCTTTGTGTGATGGGACATTCCAGATTCCTATGATGGGTTTTGCAGAGTCATTTAATTTGAGCGTGGGCACGGCTGTAACGCTGGCTTTTCTCAGTTCCTTGGGAGGCCTCAAGCACGGGGATCTGCCGCAGGAGGAGAGAGAGCGGTTGGTGTTAAGGTGGCTAGTGAAATCGGTGCCGATGGGCACGGCGATATTGAAGAGGGAGGGTTTATTGGTGGAGGATGAACGGGTGGTGCCGGCCTCGGACACCGTGTTGGGGTTTAGCCTGTGGGGGAATAGAAGCGGGAGGTAGCAAGGGAGGGGAAAGAGGAAGGGTGTGTGAAGATGTCGTATACCTTCGACTCGTTTTGCAGGGATGCGAATAAAAAGAGTAGAACGACGACGAAACGAAGATTTAAATGACGGGAAGCGGTCCGAGCGATTGAAATAAATGTACAAAGATTAGGGATGCAGGAAATGAACTTATGGGGAGAGCGAATGATGGGAATGACAGAAGATGAACGAACAAAGGTGGGGCATGCGTTATGTGTCAGTTCCTTTTTCGGTTTATTTTGTTATTGTTCAATTGATGATGACGAGGACCTCTGTTCGATAGCCTGTGGTCACTTGCACCCTCATTTCAAGGTCGTGCGCTCTCATTTTTTGTTTGTTCAGTCAAATGATATTCTGCATTGACCCAGCCATACGAGAGCCTGAAAAGAAAGGCTCTTGAGAGAAATAACAAAGGGATGCGAGAGTGATATACAGAGCATCAAAGTGCTCTTTTTCCTTGCTTTCCCTTAAACTTCTGCATGTTTGTGTGTAATTAGACGGTCTGGGCTTAAAGGAAACCTCGCTTTTCTGCATCGGCTACCGCAGTAAGATCCCTAGCACTGGCCACGCACGCATCCTCTTCCTGGCGGTGGATGTGATTGGTGTGATGGCGCTGCTCCCCCTCCTCGGCTACTACCTCCTGGTGCTCATCCTGGAAGGTGTGCTGGTGTTGGTGTTGCTCCTGGTGCTGCTGATGCTGCTGGAGATGATGCTGCTGCTCCAGTTCTGCAGTACCTCCTGCTTCCATGGCCATCGTTGCCAAAGTCGCGATCCCGTCGTGAGGTGCCTCACCCTCCACTTGGTAAACCATGTAGTCGTCCTCTTCATCTTGCTGCCCTGGTTGATGGTGCTCCTGCTGGTGTTGCTGGTGCTGCTCATGCTGCAGGAAGTATCCAGGCTGCTGCTGTTGCTGATGATGGTGGTGGTGCTGGTGCTGATGTTGCGGGTGAAGATGGTGATAATGGTGGTGCTGTTGATGATCCTGCTCTTCATGGTGGTGATGATGCTGTGTGTCCATCGTCGTTGTCGTCGTTGTCCTTGAGATCGTGTCGGAGGGTGGGTCGAGGTGGAGCGAGCCCACGTGCAGAGCCACATCTTGGCTAGACGCAAGCTCCTGTTGGTGCTGATGTTGCAGGAGTTGCTGGCGCTCTCCCTGTTCTTCTCGTCGCTGATGCTGGTGGTGTTGGTGTTGCTGGTGGTTTTGTTCTTGTTGCTGCTGCTGTTGCTGCTGGTTATGCTGTTCGACTGTCATCGCATTGGGCACTTCACCGTCAAGGTACGCATGCTGCTGCTGCTGCGGCTGCTGCTGGACCAGCTGCATCGGCAATCGCTGGATGAGTGGTGGTATGTGAGAAGCTGTAGTCGACGTCAAGGTGGTTCCCTCCCTTCCCTCCGCTTCTCCTCCTTCACCTCCAACCCCCACAGTCGTAGAGTTGACCGTCGTCACCGCTCCCTCCTCCTCCGCGCCCTCCCCATCCTCCTCAACCATCATTATTGCTCCCCCCTCTACTTCTCCTTCTCTCCCAGATGGCTCATACAGCTGGTGGTGCTTCTGTTCCTGTTCCTGATCCTGATCCTGCCCCTGCCCCTGCTGCTCCTGCCGCGCCTGCTGCTCCTGCAGCTGTCCCCCCGGTAAATTCTTCATAGCTACCCCCTCAGTTCCCGTCGCCGCCAGAGCTGCGGCAGATGCAGTTGCTGCCGCTGCTTCGGCTTGTTTCCTCTTCTTTCTGGCGGCGGCATTCGCGGCTTTGGCTTGGGTGCGGGGTTGAAGGGGGAGTGGTTCGTACGTGTCCCACAAACGTTTATATTCTGCCAAGACCAGGCCCATCCGACAGGGGACAGCCCCGGGAGCAATTCTATCAACGGCATTGGCCAGAGCACGTTGCACGTCGGGATCGGACGGGTCACGCAAAGTGATGCCAAGGGCGAAAGTCGACTTGACCCGCAAAGGAGGAGGATGGAGATCCGCTGCACGCACCTCTTCCGCCGTGCGGAGTGGAGGGGGACGAGGCACACGCATATCAAACGGCCTAGAGCGAAACTCTCGACGCCACACAATGTGGTCGCCGATCCATTGGGCGATCTTCACCTTGGCACTTCCCTCTTCTTGTTGTTTCCGTAGCTTTGTCACACGGATACCAATCGATTTCCACGTCGCGGACTCGTCCAAAGCCCGCCATCCCAATGCCTGGACCCCCAACAAACGCAGTACAAACGTCCACAAACTTACACCACGGGTGCATGCATGGTCTGTCGGGACGAAACCGTCGGCGCGTGGTTCAAGAACGGCACCAAACAGCCGGATCCAGGGCTCGTGGTGCACGCCTTCTTGACCTTTGGGATAATCGTAGAACCCTTCGAGAACAGGAGGGGCGGCAGTGGCCAAAGCAAGCGTCAAGGAACGCACAGGCTGGGGAAGAAGGGGAAGAGAGGGGCCGGAGGGAGGAAGTGTGGGGAGCTGGAAGTGGTGCTTGTCGTCGTGGGATTGTTGTTGCGGTGGCTCAGGTAAGGGCTGCAGTAGGAGATGTTGGCGACCCTGTTGCTGCTGCCCATACTGCTCAAGCTGCTCATGCTGCTCATGCTGGTTTCGCTCGTCGATTGGCTCTCCTGCGGGGCCACCGTCTCCCTCCATGCTGATTTCTATCATGTGCTGCTCTTGGTGCTGGTGCTCGTGCTGGGGCTCCATGCGCACTGCTTGCTGCGCGTGCTGCCGGTGCTCGGCAGAGGGAAAGGACGGAGTTGCAAGTTCCCCATGAGGGGAGGCTGACAACTGTGAGAAGGGCAGTGGCGGTAATGTTAGGAATTGGGTGAGCAGGGTGGTTAGATGGTGTTTGTTGCTGGATTGAGTGCATCCCTCCACGTCTCGGGCCCATCTTAATGAATAATAAATAAATAAAACAGAAATCGACACGCACCATCATTAACCAAAAGGCCAAGAGGAGGCTTTCCGTTCTGCTCTAATACTAGCTGGCTGGGGGTGGCCGGTGGCGGGTGGCGGAGGCGGTGTGAGCCTGTGGTTGTAGTGGGTGGTTGATGATCAGACAAGAAGATACGAGAGCTCCATATTTCCAGGCGTTCAAGGTCACTGGACATAAGGGCATTAAGACGCGAAGGGATACCCGTTGCTCAATCAACACTCCTTCCAAGCTTTTCGTTGTGGTTAATGGATCCTTGGGTGTAGCACTAGCAACAAGCAATGCAAGCGCCAAGGAAGGGGCAAAGCCAGCAGAAAAAATTATTCGCGCCAAGTCAGAATCGACGGGCCCATGCTCCTTTTTTTTACGCTTCGACACACAAGCCATGCATCCTCCTAGAGCTTGACGTTTCATGTCAGTATTATCTTTTCTTTGTCTTGTTTCTATTTCATGAGTCAATCCATGCGTACATGCAGCGCGCAACCCTAAGCCTGAGGCCCTCTTACAACCTCCCCTCTGCCCGATCCCCTCTTTTTTACTTCCCCCCCCGGGCCTCCTCCAATTTGCGCCGGGCAAATTCGGGCAAGGCAAATGCAGCTGTGTGTAAGGCCGGATTGTAAAACCTCAGCTTCGCTTGTACGTCCGACGAGGGCGTACGGGCCGGGGTCCGCAAAGGTGCCTGAGCTTCTCCGCTGCTGGTGCTGTTGGACAAGAGCATGAAGCCAATTTGCCCCGAGGGGTAAGTAGGGATGGATGTATAAGCATATTCAACTTGGGGGAAAACGTCGCAGCAGGATTTGTAGACCTTGGCGATGAAATCCAGGTGCAGCCATTGGCATTCGGCCTGTGTGCAGATGATCCCGTTGGTGTTGAGGGCTTGATGGAGGGAACGGAAGAAGGCGGGCTCGAACAAAGCCTCGGCGGGGCCTGTAAATTTGATTTCAAAATGAAGGCTAGTTAGCAGTTTGGCTTGTGATTGAAACGAGAGAGGAATAAGGGTCCTTTTTGACGTTCCGTACGTACCCACTGGATCGGAGGAGTCGACGACGATACAGTCATACGTTTCATGGCCTTCCTTCGTCACAAATTTAGCTGCATCATCCACCACCTATCGAACATGAAAGCGAGGGAGAATGTGTGTCTCTCAACAAGTGCGTACTTTTCAAAATGCAGACGTTCCATTGAAGTAAGTGTCCTGCGCAGGACTAATTCCCCTCTTCCCATCCCTCCGTCTGTCTCTCCCTCCGTCCCTTCCTCTCTACCCACGCACTTACCAGTGTCAATCGCGGGTCGTCATAGGACGTCGCCAGGGTGTCGCCCATAAACTCTTTGCTCACGTCAATGACCATCTTGTCAATTTCGCACATGTGAATTACCTCTACCGACGGATGCTTCGCCACTTCCCTCAACACGCCTCCGTCTCCGCCGCCGATTATCAGGACCTTGCGCGGGTTCGGGTGGGCGAACAGAGGCATATGAACAATCATTTCTTGGTAGGCCATTTCATCGCGCTCCGTCGCTTGAATCACTCCATCTAGGACGAGAACTTTGCCGTAGGAAGTTGACTGGAAGAGGAGGACGTCTTGGAAGTCGGAACGGGCATGGAAGAGGACCTTTTCCACTTGAAGGGAAAAGCGTTGGCCTGTAAAGTTAAATAACCGGAAGGAGTGGGTGAAAAATTGAAAATCGACACGAGTTTTTCAAGCATCACTCTTTTGTACTGGACTTGTTGATGAGAGGATAACGGAGGGGAGGGGCAAAGAGACATATAGACGGACACTTACCTGACCAAAAGCTCTGCGTCTCTTCGAACCAGCCTTTCTTGATCAGGTCCATAAGCTCCACCTTTTTGTTGCTGCCGTCGTTCGCCATGCTTGTCTAGAGGTAGGGCGTAAAAACGTGCCAATGTGATGATGCGAGGTAGGGTACGTGAGTGAGTGGATCGGTGGGTCAGTGGGACAGCAGCCACTCAGTATCTCTCATCGGGAGCAACTAAAACATTTTGTTTTGCCTTGCCAAGGCTTTGAAAGCCCGATGGGCTGCTCACATCTCAGCCGACGACACAGTGTGCATGCAGACATTGGATGTCTGGGTGAGGTTAATTTCCATGTCTTGTCAATTAATGACCAGGCATTCCGCAGGCGGGGCAGGCCGCCGGCGATAGAGCTCGCCCAAGAAACACAGAGTTCAGATGCCGCCGCCATTCCTCTGTTGTCCCTCCTCGGCCACTCAAATCTTCCGTGGCTTGTCGCGGGCTTGTCTGCTGTTTCCTGTATCAATTCATTATGGATGTGTTTGTGCGGTGTCCACATCCGTAAAGCCGGACTCCCCATCGCTCCCGAGCCAGGACTCCTGCTACGAGGGCGCGGAGATGGGATGACATCATTCTTGAGTTTTCCATTTCTGTGAGTCCCACGACGCCCACCGCTTGACGATATGTGTGTTTGGGGTGGCGCATCTTGTTCAGCGGAAGATACGTGGCCGTAGCCTTATATGTTTCACAGTTGCTTCTATTCGATGATCCCTGATTGGATGACGCCATATGCCCCATATGCCCTGAAACACTAACTAGGGCATGGCAGCCATGCACCATGTCCCACTATTCCAAAAGTAAATGCCTTGCCAGCGTGAAAGCGACTCTGAGGCTTCCTCCAGAAATGTACAATTTCATCTTTCCTAGATATCTCTACTGATATCTTTTGTGTATCCCGTCTCAGCGTTCCCCGTTCTCAATACTATTGATCCCATTCCATGCCCCTGCTGCACCCTTTATCCCCACCATATCCCATCTCCACAGACGGCACAGGCGTAGAAGCGAAGGCAGCACCGAGGCCATTGTGTGGGAAGAATTTGAAGCACTGATCTAATTAAGAGTACGCGGCAGAAGATCCGTCGACGAGTCCTGCTGCGTGAGGGGCAACGGGCGTGTGTGAGGAGACGCCATGGCTGGAAAGTGGCAGACGCTGCTGCATCAGCAGCAGCAGCAGAACTGAAGATGCTTCCCTCATTAAAGTAGGAACAGAACGAGGAGAGAATTTCCGGCAGGAAGAAAGATGAGCCATCGTCACGTCCGCCTAGACCCTCTCCCTGAAACTCCCTGTCTGGTACGTTCTTTATCGGGTAGAATAGGCGCAAGGGAAGGGGCAGGGAGGAGAGGAAGGGTTAAACGGTAGGGAGGGATACATTTTCCTCGAGCCTCAGTGATTTTTCTTTGCTTTTCTTTTCTATGTGCATGTCTATATCTTTGCTGTCCCATCTGTGAATCAAAACAAAACGATGCCTCCAAAACCCGTCCTCCTTCGGCAAGTATGTTTCATGTTCCTGCCCTGCTACCTCGAGTGTCTTCACGTTTTCATCACGCCCCTCTCTTATATTTCCCTTGCTTTTTACTGCCTCCCACCACAACAATAGCATAAGGCCCACAGCAGCAGCGGCAGCAGCAACAGCAGCAGTTCCAGCTCCCGTCATGTATCCACCACTGCAGCAGCAGCAGCAGCAGCAGCAGCAGCAACTGCCTCCTTTTCTCCCTCCCCATGGAGCCCCTCACGACCAATCGCAAGCAAATGCGCCAGCATCAACAGCAGCAACAGCAGTGGTCGACAATCTCCGCTCCAGCTCCCCTCCGCTATGCCCGGTTTCACACCCGGCCCGGCACCGTTCCTCACTCGGCAACACTCGTTGCCCCCTGGATTTGAGCGACGCAGCGCTTACACCGCTGTTTCTTCCCCTCCCAAAAATCTATCCTCCATCACTTCTGCCGCTCTCGAGCTACCGCATCACCATAAAATTCTGCAACAGTCAAATCAGCCGCAACACCATCACCACCATCAGAATCATCAACGGATTTCGGAACTGCTCATGGGAGCGGAGGAAGTGCAGCCTGACGATCCTAGCAGCAACAACAGCAGCAACAGCACCACGCCCATCAATGTCACTCTTTTTCAAGGTGACAGCAGTGGACGCAGCAGCAGTGGATTATCAGCGGCGGCACGGACGCGTAGAAGGTTGTTGAATGCCACATCTCTGTACACTTGCGGGGCAGAAAGAGTTGGAGCAGAAAGAGTAAGAGTAGGAGCAAGAGCAGGCGCAGGGGAAGGAAGTCGGTCCGTTTCGTTGTACAACAGTGTGCAGCAGCAACCACCACCACCACCATCATCATCACCATCACCATCATCACCACCACCACCACCACCACCACAACAACAACAACTCCAGTCAAGCCCACGTTTCTACCCCCGTTCCCCCCCTGCTCCTGTGCCATATTACGCTTCTCCCTTCACAGGCCCGGCAACAGCCTTTTCTCTCTTGCGTTCCCCCCCTCCCACCCTCTCTCGTTCTCGCTCTTACGGGGGCGAATCGCCTGGCAACCAACTGGCGCGTGGGAGTGCGTTTGGTGCCGGTGGCAATTGTAGCGATAGCAGCAGTAGCAACAGCAGTAGTAACAACCAGTCACTGATGGCAGTAGGTTTGGCAGGAGCCGGTATCAGTCCAAATGTGACACGGGCACCGTTTGCGACTTCGTTTTCTGCCAGTGCTGGTGATGGTGGTGGTGGTGTAAATAGTGGAGAAAGAGAGGGGGGGTCCGCTCCCACTGATGCTCTTGCTCCGACGACGACCAGCAGCGGAACAAGGGCCTTCTTTCCTGAGGTTGAAGCGACTGGTTTGTCTAGTCGACATCTGCATCATCTGCTGCAGCAGCAGGGCACCTGCCGTAGCAACAGCCCTTCTCACTCCGATCAAGATGGGGGAGGGGGAGGGGGAGGAAGTCTCAACAATAACAGCAGCAGCTTTAGGCAAAGTGGAAGAGAGGGGAAAGAAAGCTCATCGTCCCCAACGGTAGCACTAGCAGCATTAGCTGGTCCCTCAACTCGCACCGGCCTTCTTCCCCAGCCCCCTCCCTCCTCTTCAACCCCCTCCTCCATCGAAATAAACCCCTCGCCTTGCAATCCGTTTGGATACAGCGACAGCGCTGTCTGCAGCAACGGCAGCAACACCCGTGGCAGTACCTCCGGTAACCAATCACATGTGGGGGTGCCGGTCCCGACCCCTTCCTCCGTCCCTTCCTCCGTCTCTTCCTCCTCGCTTCCGCTACACCACTTCATGGGAGGACGCTCCCCAATGGTCCAAGCTCGAGAAATGGCAGTGGCGCAAATCCAGCAGCACCAACAGCACCAACAGCACTACCACCACCAGCAGCAGCAGCAGCAGCAGCAAGGATCTTTGCCGCTTGCTTACATGTCGCAATTCAGCAGTACGGGAAGTCTGAATAGTCATGGAGGAGAACGGGATGGAGTGAGGGAAGGAGGAGGTGGTAGTGGTGACGAGAGTAGCGATAAGGGAGGAGGGGGTGGGGGAGGGGGAATGCCGAACCACAATAGTGGAAACAGCATGTCAGCTTTGTATATGCGACGCCGTTCTCGGTCCACCTCGTCCAATGCCTCTTCCTCCTCCTTGTCCTCCTCGTCCTCCTTCTCGGGAGCCCCTGGCACAGGCGTGGGCGGCGGGGGGGACGTCAATCTCACCACCGCCACTAGCAGCGGCAGTATCGGTGGTGGAGTTTCACGTAGCAGCAGCCGCGGAAGCATGAGCGGGAAGGATGACACTCTCTTGTCTTCTACTAAATCGCGCTCCTCTTCCTTCGTTCGAGGGGGCATGCTTGGCAGTGCCGTGGACACGACGGAGGGAGGGGGAGGGGAATCGTGGCTCTTATCCGGGAACGGCAGCACCAACAGCACCAACATCAGCAGCAGCACCAGCTGTGATGGTGGCGGGTTAAGTTATCAACTCTCGTCAACAAAGACGAAGCAAAGTGCGGCCAGCAAGGCGTTTAAGCAAAACAGGGATAACAGTCTCAGTGGTGGAGAAGGAGGGACGAGAGAAGGGAGAGGGGGAAGGATGAAGGATGCAGCCCGACGATATAATGATCGAATCCTGGCCCAGCGATTGGAGGAGGCCATGTCCTTTGGTAGGAAGAGTGCGGGTCTTGTAGGTGGCAGTAGCAGTAGCAGCAGCAGCAGTGATTCTCGGGGAGGAGGCTTACGTGTGCCTTATGAATTCGGTTTGTGGAAGACAGGCGTTGGGAGTCACAGCAGCGGCAGAAGCCGCCGCAGCAGCAGCAGCAGCAGCAGCAGCAGCAGGCGGCAACACCATCCTTCTGTGTCTCGGTTGAGTGGGAAGAAGGAGGAGGAAGATGATGACGGGGAGAAGGCAGCAGGGGAAGAAGAGGATTGTCTTAGCACCAGTAGCAGTGATAATGGTTTGGAAAGTAGCCAGGAGTCGGTGGATATGCTGCCAGCGGCTACTGTGGATTTTACGCCTCTATCTGTTTTTGGATTGAATGAAGGAAGAGGAAGGGAGGAAGGGAATGAAGCGATGAATATCTCCCTCGGTGGGGCTGGGGGTTCGGGGGACGAAGAGGAGGGTCATGATGATGTAGAGGATGAGGATGAGGACAAAGGAGAAAGAAGAGGTGAGAGCGGAGGAATCGGTAGGGGAATGATTAAAACGCTGGCTTTCATTCCGGATGAAGAGCCAAAATTGTGGTCTATGGCGGGACGCACACACTCGCATGATATGCAGCATCAGTACCAGCATCATCACCATGATAATGGAGGAGAAGAGGATGGGGAGGAAGGCGAGACGCTGGAGCCGGGAAGGAGTAGCAGAAGCGGCGGCAGCAGCAGCAGCAGCAGCAGCAGCAGTTTGAGGACAACGAGAGGAGGGCAGGGAAGAAGTCAATTGTTGCAGGGGGGTAAGGGAGGGATGGTTGACGGCGAGCCTTTTGAGGAGGAAATATTGCACGCCACAGTAAAAAACAATCAGGAGAAGGACAAGGACGAGGATGGGCAGCACCCACATCATCAGCCCGTCGAAAAGGCTTCTATGGATGGTGAAGGTCAAGAAGGCGGAGATGGAGGCGAGCGGATTGACTGGCGCAAGGGCGCGCAGATCGGAAAAGGTACGTTTGGGAATGTATTCGTGGGGTTGAATGCCTCCACAGGCGAACGATTTGCAGTCAAGCAGATTGGGCTGGTAGATGGATCGAGAGGAGAGGTTGCCAGGCTGGAGAAGGAGATCCTGTTGATGAAACGCCTGCGGCACAAGCACATTGTCCGTTATCTCGGCACCGCCCATGATCCGCATGCCTTGTATATCTTCATGGAGTACGTCCCCGGGGGGAGCATCGCGTCTATGCTGGGCCAATACGGCGCTTTCGGAGAGGCCCTTACTCGACGCCTGGTCGCTCAAATTGTCTCTGGGGTCGCCTATCTCCACTCGATGGGCATCATCCACCGCGACGTCAAGGGCGCCAACGTCCTCGTCACCAACAACGGGATAGCCAAACTCGCCGATTTTGGTTGCTCCCGTCAACTCCAAGACCTGCAAACCTCCGCCTCGGCCTCCCTCGAACATTCTCTTAAAAACATTACGGGTTCCGTTCCCTGGATGGCACCTGAAGTTATCAAGCAGACGGGGCGGCTGCCCAGAGCCGCTGATATATGGTCTTTAGGGGCCACGATCATCGAGATGGCAACAGCTGCGCACCCTTGGCCGCAGTTCTCAAATCAGCTGGCGGCACTGTTTCATGTGGCGACTGCCACGCAGCCCCCCGCGTTACCTGCAAGCATGAGTAAGATTGGGAAAGATTTTATGTGTCGGTGTCTGGCTATCAACGAAGCTGAAAGAGCGACAGCGCAAGAGTTGTTGAGGCATCCTTTTATTGCGAAGGAGGTGGCGTCTGAGGACCGAGAGGAAGCGGCGGGATGTACTGGAGAAGGAATAGGAGGAGGATGGGGGGGTTTGACGGTGAGAGAAGAGGGAGTGCAGGCTCAGGTTTCGCCGTCCAAGCGGGTCGGAATGGTGGTTCAGGAAGATAGCAAGAAGGGAGGCAAGGGAGGGATGGGCTGGGGGAATGAAGAGCCGACGGAGCTTTTCGCGTCCTCTCTAAATTTGGGCAAGAAGAGATGATTATGACTCAAATAGACGGTGTGAGAAGGAGGCAGGATAGGTGGTGAGGAACAACAAGGGAGTGAGGGAGCCTTGCATTCGGAGGAAGTGGGGAAACGAGTAAGGAGCGGGGTGTGATGTTTTCCTTGTATGTGTGATGTTTTTTTTTGTTTATGTGGGCGTGTATGCATGTTCGTGTGAGTATGAGTGTGGGTATGGGTATTTGTCGTCCTTGTTTGCGCGTATGTTTTGGTCTGCTATAGAAGAGAAGAATTTCACTCAGGTCGGTGCGCGAAGAAAGGAGAAAAAAATTAGAAGTTGTAGAAGTGATTTGTCTCGCGCTTATTGTAGAAGGATGAAAAGCTGAAGACGTTTATTTCCAAGAGAAGCGAGAGAGTGGGATTCTCTGCAGAGAAGCAGTCGATTTGATTGTCTGTGTATTACATGTGTGGGTGAGGAGATGTGGGCGTGTGGGTGTTTTTGTGGGTAGATAAAGGAGATGTAGGAATTGAAGCCTGAAGTAGAGACAGGGAAATGAACTTATCTAGTATTTTAGAGCCATCCCATGAATAATATCTCAGCAGCGAATGGTAGGACGGGGAAAATCAGATTCAAAAGACTGTACAGAATGTTTTGAGGGACAAGGAAGGATGAAGGAGTTAGGAGGGTGAGGACGAGGATAAGTCCCATCAAGGAGGACGACGATCATAGAATTTGGACGCACAATACAGGCACGTAATACTAGCCCAGCAGATGAAGAAACGAAAACGCCACGGAAATCAACCAATCAGGGGACGAAAACAACTCCAACCGCGCGAAAATAGAGTCCAAGGCAAAAAGAAAGAAACGACAGGGGAAATCAGTGATCTCGCCGTGCAAGGCCCTGAAGCTCAAAATTGTTGTGTGCTTGCTAGTGCAAAAAAAAATACCGCACGGCAGCCTATCGATTCAAGTAATAAGTTTAAACAATATTTTTGCTTTCATTCTCTCTCTTCCTTGTCCGTGTCTACCTACCTATTATACCTGGTTGTTCCTCTTTAATCAATCAAAGAGTTTCTCATTCTCTCTCGCTATTTCTTCTGACTTCCATACCATCCATGCCATGGCTTGCTAATCTGCTGTGGGAATACATTCCTTCTTGTTGGATTTGTCCGTATTAACAACAATCGCGACTGGCTGGCACACGGTTATACCAGTGCGCTAAGCCGGGCAGCAGGAGCATCATTCAACTATGCATCCTCTCAGACATTCACCCACCTCTAGACATGCCCTTCCTCTTGACGCGGTCAGAGGCTTCTCTCTCTCTCCTTGCATATTTGATCAAAATTTGAAATCGATAAAGTCTCACCACGCAGTCTCGTCTCTCCTTCCCTCTCTCTTTCATTCTAGATCTCCCACACACACATACTCTCTCTCTTCTCATCATCAACTTATCTGAGGCACCGCCTCATTCATCATCGTTTGCCCCCCTCCATCATCCCCCTCACTCAACGACAACGTGCTCTTCCCGAACGGGCCATGCTCCGAATTGAACCGTCTATAATGCGCCACCACCCTCAAACCAAAGTAAACAAACACCATCGACGACCACAACCCAATCAATCCCCATTCATAATGCAAACTCGCCAGAGTCAGACTCACGGCAATCGACGACGACATCGCAATGACTTTGGCATTGTATTTAAAATCACTCGCGCCATAATACACGCTATCCCACGTCCAAACCACGCAACAGATGGGAAACCCCAATAATACAATTGGCAACACACTGCTGGTCAATGCCACCACCTCCGGTGACGAGCAAAACAACGGGATCAAGGACGGCAAGACCATTTGACTCACCAGTGACAAAACCAAGCCAATCACAGCCGAGAAGCTGATGGCACGTTTCGCAATCGCCCTCGCCCGTGCCTTCCCTCGCCTAATAGCATGCCGACTACTCCCTGAATGCCCCATTTGCTGACTCACCAGCACCTGTCCCGCCGCGCCCACCGCATCCTGGACAAAGGCAATCACCAACCACATGCTCAAAATTAATTGATGCGCTGCGATCTCCACCACCCCCATCCTCGTCGCAATCGACGCCATCAGAGTCCACGCCCCCACATTACACAAAGACCTGAACAACATCGCCACTCCCGCCGTCCAAAATTCTTTCACGTCCTCAATTTTCGGAATGACTTTGATTCCCAAGTTTAAGCCAAAAGTTTCTTTTTTTCGGGCCATTTTGATCACGTATGAGAGGGCGCCTATCCACTGAGCGATTGCCGTGGCCATGGCCGCACCTTTGCGGAATGAGAGGAAACGAGGATGGGAGTGAGGGGAGGAGTATGAAAAGGTGAATAGGTGACTTTTGTGTCATGATAGCAGAAGACATGAAAAATATGACTCCGGGATAAACCATTTCCCTCCTCTCGCCCTTCCTCCTTACGTACCTTTCACACCTAAGCCGAACTTGAACATTAAAAGTGGGTCCAAAATCAAGTTAATCAGACCTACCACTAGGCCATTCGTGAAATTCTCTCTCGCATTTCCAATTCCCCTAAACGCGCCGCCTGCCACCAACAGAAACATGTTCGCAGGCAAGGCCGTGGCGCGCCACAACAGGTACGGAGCTCCCAACCTGATCATATCGGGTGAGCTTGCTCCCATCAACCGAAGGGCTGCTGCTGGACGAGACGCCATTAACATGGTGAAGAATATCCCGAGGGTCAGGGCTGATGCCATGCCGGTAAAGATGGTGCGGCCTGTGGCTTCTCGGTCGCCGAGGGCCTTGTAGCGGGCGATTAGCACGGCGGTTGAGACGGAAAACATGCTGTAACGAGAAAGGGGGGGGGGCAGGGAGGGGGGGTGGGGGAAGGAATTATGTGGGAAGTGATCGAGTTTAATGAGCAGGGATTAAGGGGGAAAATGGGAGCATAAGACAACGGTCCTGGTGCATCAGTGCACTGAGAATGAAGGGAGAAAGGGACAGTCACAGCGAGCGACGGCGTGAAACAAGTGGGGCATTTTATACGTCCCATTAATCGACTTACCAAGAAGCTGTGGCAAATATCATATTATACAGCGCGGTACAAGGCCCCATCGATGCCAAGGCAATATGACCCAGCTTCCCCACGAACATTGTGTCCACCAAGGACAAGCAAGGATCAATCAGCACAGCGCCGAGAGTGGGCAAGGCCAGCTCCCATATCTGCCTATCGTACTCTTGCGGGGTCACAAGCTTAGTCCAACCACTCCGCAATGAACGCAACATACCCTGGCGTCGCCCTCCATGAGCTACGGAATGGCCGTGCGCTACCTCGACGGTTGTCGTAGCTGCTGCTGGTGGCTGGTGATGTAGGTGAGAATGCTGGGAGAGCGACGAATCTGAGTTGCCCACTCCCGAGGCGGACAGAGGAGTGGGCGGTATTGCGGTGCAGAGCAACTTTCGTTGAGTTGTCGGCCAGAATCTGCATGTTCGGCTGCTTCCGCCCTCTCTGCCACCTCCACTGCTTCTCCCGCCGGTGCTGCCGCTGCTTGAATCGTACCGGTGCGTGATCGTTGATAAACTCGTGAAGGCCGCCGCGACGCCCACCAGCACGCTTAGCTGCAGAATTATTTGTAAACGGCGCATTACTTTGTCCTGCGTGTGTGTAGATCTCAGTCAGAAAGGCAGCCACGCCCCCTTTTTAGGAGCTTTTTCGATGCGATGCGCGTTTGTTGGCGAAGACTACGACGACGCACCGATTCTCTCTGACTTGACGTGGCCTGTGCAAATTTGTGCCCGGACGCTGTCCGATGTTTTTAGTTTGAGTGTGAATTAAGTTCGTGAGGGGAACGAGGAGATGGGCACGAGAGAGTCTGAGCTTTGAGGGGTTTGCCGTGTTTTAAGGCTTGCTTTTGGTCGTCCGTCGGTTGGCGCCAACGGCTTCTTTGCTTCGAAAAGAAAGGACGTCGTCGCCAGCACACACAAGTGGAGTTGCCTGACCGACGTGTTCAGTTGCATACGTGTTTCGATCTCCTCGTCCCCGGTAGTTCATCGCTCAAGGTCTCAGGATAGGGACTGGTTAGGGGGTAATCACCATTCGATGTGCTCGAGAGCGCGTTGCAAGAGGCACGCTTGAGAACAGCACAGAGAACCTACTGTGAAGAAAGTGGAACGAATCATAACTCTTCGAGCCCTCTCTTACATGATTTTACTTCCTTTCACCTGCTTCTGTACATTTCGTGTTTTTGTGTCACCCTATCCACATTCACACATTTTCTGTTTCTCTTCAGTTTCAGTTCTCGCTCCCCGACGCAAAAAATTCCTGTCTCTCCCCTCTCAATGGATACAGATAGCTCCTCTTCTTTCAGCTCTGGATTTAATTCTCCCTCCTTCTCATTCGCCCTACGCCTTAATCTCTACATGTTCATCAGTGCATCCCACTCCTCGTCCTCCCCCTCCCCCTCCTCCTCCTTCTTCTTACCGTTTCTTATGGCCTCCTCTTCCAGAGCTACATGCTTGATAACTGCCATCTTGCTTCCGTTCACTTCCACTTCTTTCCTCTCCACCTTCTTTCCCTCTCCTCCCGCCCATGTGTCCCCCAACCACTCATCCTCGCTCGATTCCTCCTCTCCTTCTTCTCCTTCTTCTTTTTCCTCCTCCTCCTCCTCCTCCTCCTCCTCATTATTCTCCTCTCCGTTCGCTTCCACTATCTTCACCTTCCGCTTTCCCTTGGCTGCCAGTATCGCCGCCATCGCAGGAGCCAAGACAGCCTTGCCATCAACCCTTCCCTCCCTCCATTCGTCCCCCTGCTCCTCCTCTCCCTCCTTCAAAACACCAGCACCACACACAAGCGTCGATGCAGCTCCTCTCTCTTCTTCTTCTTCTCCTCCTTCTCCTCCTCCTCTTTTACCCGCCTCTTTTTTTTCTTCTTCCTCCTCGTCCTCGTCTTCATGCACAAAACTAACCAACTTCCCTCCCTCCTTCCCAGCCTCCACCACACTCTTCAGACACGCATCACTTATGTCCTCCGCTCCTCTATAATCCTTCCACCGAGTCTTCTTCCCACCTCCTCCTCCCCCTCCCTCCCTCCTTCCTTGTCGCAAAAGGTCATAAGTCTCACAGCGAACATGGGCCGGGCTGAGGACGAAGAGCCTGCGGAGCTCGTCAGGGGAGAAGTTGCGTACGTCGTGACCAGCGTCCTCGACGAGTGTGGAATGGAGCTCCCGTTTAGAGATCTGTCGTTGGAAGACCTGGTGATGGTGGTGGTGGTGGTGGGGTTTGTAGGGTTGAGTGTCATAAGGTTTCATATCAGCTCCTTTCTTTTTTCCCTCCCTTCCTCCCTCCCGCCGTCCAATTGCTACCTTTTCCTCCATGGTTCCCGTACTAAGCAATCGGTACAAGACGCACGGCTTGGTCTGCCCGTCCCGCCACACCCGCGCTTGCGCCTGCAGGTCCGCGGACGGGTTGAAGCAAGAATCAAAAAGTACCAAGCGATTTCCTCCCACTAGAAGAGAGGCAAGGGGAGAAGGAGGGAAGGAGGGAGGGACGAAGGGAGGGACTGAGGAGATAGGATCAGAAACTAAAGGGGGCGAGGATGAGGGAGCGAGGAGGGAGGGTCGGAGGGAGGGAATGGAGAGTGGAAGGAGGAGGGACAGACGAACCTAAATTGAGACCTTGCCCGCCGGCGCGCGTGCTCACTGTTGGTTGATAGATGGAGGGCAGGAAGGCGAGGGTGAGGGAGAGGGTACGAAGAGGAGGATATGAAGAAGATTAAGAAGGAGTATTCCGAAATATATTAGCGTACACAACAAACTCTCTCTCTCCTCCCTCGCCCCCTCCTTCCTTCCCTCTCTCCTAGCTTCCCGAACGAACGTACGCAAAAACACGAACGGCTGGTCTGCCCTTCGCGTCGCTCCTCCGGCCCCTCGATTAAAGGCCTCGACCAAGCCCTGTGGAAGATCGAAAAACACCGAAAGAGCGAAAGTGTGAGAGAAAGGACATGGGGGAGGAGGGATGGGGAGGAGAGGAGGAAGCAGGAACGTAAGTAGTGAAAAGAGATGTAAGGAGATAGGGAAGCATTCCTGAGGGAGGGAGGGAGGGAGGGAGGGTCACCGTACCTGTCGTTGGGAGATGGAGACAGAGCCATCCAAGCGCAGGAAGCTCCATGCTTGCCTCTCACACATCTGCTGCAGCATGGCCAACGTGTTGGTGTACGAGGAGCATATCACCACCCGATCAGGAGTCATGAAATAAATGGCCGAGAGCAACTCCTCCAGCACCGCAAGCTTCCCCGACATGCCACTGGGTAAGTCAACTGCAGCAGCAGCCGCATCCGCTTTTTCTGTCGCAGACATTCTCTTCTTCTTCCCTCCCCCATCACTACTCTTGTCCAATGCGGCCTCTTCTGCTGCCAAACTCGCTTTCGTCATTCTCAGCACCTTGATGATGGCCGCCTCGCTCAACGTCCCTCCCTCCTTCCCTCCCTCCCCCCCTCCCTCCCCCAGCACCTCGGCCGAGAAAAATCGGGGATGGTTCACAATTTTTCGGAGGGCGTCGATCATTTTCAGGCCTAGGGCAGAGGAGACCGAGGGGTCGTTTCCCATCACACCTGGGAGCATCGCCAGTCTAGTCACCTCCTGATAGAGCTTCCGTTGGACGGGGGTGAGTCGGCACATGACCACCAGAGAGGTCTTGGGAGGGATGAGGGTCTTGAGGACGGTGGCTGCGGTTCGACGGAGGAAGAAGCGGGAGACGACCGCCATGACCTCCTGGGTGCGTTGCTGACCGTGCTGCTTGGTCAAAAGGGGGGCTTTCGGGTCTCGGCTTTTAAGGATGGGTTGGATATAGTGGGTGCGGAAGGAGGAGAGAGCGCCCAGGACGCCGGGGTTGACAAAGTCGACGAGGGTGTAGAACTCCTGAGGAAGAGGAGGGGGGCGGAAGGGAGGGAGGAAGGGAGGGAGGGAGGGAAGGGAAGGGGGGACGGAGGATTTGTTGTGAGGCAAGTCTCGTGTTGCTCCCTCCCTCCCTCTTTTCACGCATCCCTACCTCCAAATCGTTCTGCACCGGCGTCCCCGTGAGGCTGAGACGTGCGCGTGCCGGGCAGGCCGCAAGCGCCGCTTGAGTCTTGCCTCCCCCTTCCTTCAACCTGTGGGCCTCGTCACACACCAACAGCCCAATCTGCTGGCATTTGTTCAGGGCCGCCGCGTGGATCCGATATCCTTCGTAGGAAATAAAGAGGACGGTGGAATGCTGCGCCGAGGAGGTGCAGAACGTGGCTACTTGCTCCGTGGCGTCTCCTTTCCCTAGAGCCCGGCCCATGGCGCTGTCGACCACCATGAAAGACAGTCGTACCTGAGGCCGGAGGGAGGGGAGGGGAGGAAGGGAGGGAGGGAGGGAGGGAGGGAGGGTCTTCAATGTATGCCTTAATTTCCACCGCACTGTGCCCCCCCTTCATATTAGACGGGGAGGAGGGAGGGATGGGAGGAGGGAAGAAGGGGAGCAGGGAAGGAGAGCGGGAAAGAGGGAGGGAAGGGGGGAGGGAAGGGGGTAGGGAAGAAGGGACGGAAGAAGGGACGGAAGAAGGGAGGGAAGGAGGGAGGGAAGGAGGGAGGGATACCTGCAGCCACTTTTTCACTTCTGCTGCCCACTGGCCCAGGAGAGAGGAGGGCGCAACCACCACCGCTTTTTCCACGTCGCTGCTGCTGCTGCTGCCGCCGGTGCGATGGGCGTAGGGGGACTGTTTGGTCAGGAGCCAGATCACGGCGATGGTTTGGAGGGTCTTGCCGAGGCCCTGAGGGAGGGAAGGAAGGAGGGAGGGAGGGGGAGAGGGATGAATGGAGTAAGGAAAGAATCAAGGTCAATGAGGATCACCTATACGGGCATACATACAGTCACATACATACATGCAGTCATATATATATACAGTCATACATACATACAGTCATATATACATACACTTAGTTCTACATACAGTCATACATACAGTCATACAGCCATACAGTCATACATACAGTCATACATACAGTCATACAGTCATACAGCCATACAGTCATACATACATACAGTCATACACACATACAGTCATACAGTCATACATACATACAGTCATACATACATACAGTCATACATACATACAGTCATACATACATACAGTCATACATACATACAGTCATACATACATACAGTCATAGATACATACATACAGTCATACATACATACAGTCATACATACATACATACGCCCCTCCCTCGTTGGGCACCTACCATGTCATCCGCCAGGATAGCTCCTCGTCCCATCCTATTGGCATTACCCCTCCCGGTCAGACACCGCCACAGGAACTTCACGCCCTCCCGTTGATGCGGCCGCAAAACCCGCCCCAAGAAACCGTCCAACACCACCGCTTTCATCGGCCTTCCCTCCCTCCCTCCCTTCTGCCGCGCCTCCAGCACCGGGTCAAACAAAAGGACCTCCTCCTCCTTGACAACCCTGGGCTCCGGCGCAGCAGCAGCTGCTGTAGTAGTCGTAGAGATAGCCGCAGCGGTCGATCCCTGTCCCCCCGTCATCCAACCCGCCCTCCCTCCCTCCCTTACCATTCCAATCGGCCTCGCTTTCGCCATCCCTTTGACCATAAATCTACTACTCCCTAGACTCTTCTTTCCCCATCCTCCCTCCTCCTCGCCCTCCCCCCTTCCTTCGATTTCATCCATCAGCATATTGGCGAGAAGGCCAGGGACTACAGCGGCACGTGGCGCGCCAACTTCGACCTGTAGGCATGGATTTGGGTGGAGGATGAGGACGGGCCAGGGAGGAAGGAAGGGAGAGACGGAAGGAAGGAGGAAGAAAGGGAAGGAAGAGGGGGAGGGACTCACTTACCTCTATCGACATCATGGTTAATTCATCTCCTTCTTTGAACCCGTCATTGTTTCCACCGTACCATATTTTGCGGGCCTCGCACTTCCCACTCTCGCTTTGGAGAGAAACCTGGCGAAGAACAGAAGGGAGGGAGGGAGGGAGGATGAGTGTGAGAAAGGAAAGGAAACAAGGGAGGAGGCAGGGAGCGAGGGAAGGAGGGCTTACCTTGCTGTTGCCACCTGCCATAGGCTCAACGATGATGACGCCTTCTTGCCACGTCTTCTTCTTTTTTCGCGGGTTTTTGGTGTACATGGCTGTGAAGTACTTGGTCCCTCCTCCCGTGGCAGGGGCAACAGCGAGGAGATCGGAAGGAGAGGGGCCCGCGTTGACAACGGAGGAAGAGGAGGAGGAGGAGGAGGAGGCGGGAGGTTTAAACCGCTTGGTCGGTGGCTTGAAGAATCTCTTGGTGGCGTTGGGGAAAGAGGATATGGAGGAGGAGGGAGGGGGATAGGGTATGTTTTCCTTTTCCTCGGCAGCCGGAACGGTACTGGTGACGGTGTCGGTGGCTGGCATCTCGTTATCATCACTGTGAATAAACAGAGACTGGAATGGCTGTGGCTGCAACGGTGGGAGGGCTTGCTTTTCTTGCTGGGAGTCCTGGGAAGGAAGAGAAGCGGAGGGAGGGGCGAGGGAAGGAAGAGGCGCTCCTGGCGGCGGCGCAGCAGCAGCAGGGGCAGGCTTCTTCAGAGGCACGCGAAAGGTGCTGTGGATGCTGCGCTTCATTACTACGGCATGTGCTTGGGCTTGTGTGCGTGTGAGTGTGGGAGGGCTTCGTCAGGTCGTTGCGGCTCGCCGACGAACTGAAGTGCGTTTGGCGAGGGGCGTAGGGAGGGTGCTGCGGTTGCACGTGAAGGTTTCTGGTGACGGTAGGAGGAAGGTTAGTGATGTGAGTGACATGACTTGTTGCCTCTTCCTCCTTCTCCTTCCATGCTTTTTCCAAGATCTCCCTCCCAGCCAACTTTTTTGCCATCCAATCCCAACGTTCATATACCAAACGATGCACAATCCTCTATGTAATTCTTACTTGACATTCAATTTTGCTTCGAAGCTTTGGCTATCTCTTGGTATTTAGGCCGCAAAATCGAGTTCAGGGCAATTTACTCACAACCTCCCCAACGGCAACCAGAAGCAAACCGAGATTGAGAGGGTAGCGAAAAAGCGTGACAAATGAGGGAATGCCCGCTTGCGCTCTGAACGCTGCTCTGAGGATGCTACGCGAACCTCTAAAAAAGGCAATATTCGAACATGAAATGAAGATGGCTAAGTGAGGACAACTTACTCTCCTTTGAAAGGCTGGCTTAAACAATTTGCCTTCACCAAGTACAGTTCCTATTTATTAATTTTCAATTGAACTTTAATTAATTTACATCCATCGACTAGCCCTCCCTTTTATGCCTTTTCAGCTTGGTATCTCGCTGACGCCGTAATTCCTCGTCCCAGGCTACTACTTGCGGGTGCTGGAACGCGCCTTCTGTGCTTTGGAAGAAATCGGTCAGGTCCTGGTTGGGTTGGGCCCGCTCGTATTCATCCGCCTGGACAATCATCTCGAATCTATACATAAATTACAGAGAGTAGGAGGCAATCGGGATTCCACGTTGGTGTATATGATGTGTGTATTTTTTCCTGCTACATTATCGATCTCTCTCTTTCATGCACCTTTCCGTTTCCACTCACTTGTCAAAGTCCTTGACCACGCGGGCCTCGGGCGTGCTCTGATCCTCGTACTCCAGCCACAGCGAAACAACTTCGGCCCCAATGCTGTCGTGGCCCAGGTCTCGAGCGATGCTTTTGATCGCCTCCTGTTGAAATGGACGGGAGGAAGTATGTTGTGAACGGCGGGAGGTGGTGGAAGAGTCTCGATTGTTTTTTCCCCTCTCGATCACGTGGATAGAGGGCTTACTTTCTGTCATGCAGAGCCCTTCTTCCAACATGGTGGATCCAATCTCGTCTGCTCTTCGTTGTCGCTCGAGCCCCAGAAATCCATCGACCCTTGCTTACCTCTTCCAACACCCGCTTCTGCTCCTTTGTATACCGCACGTCATGCGGCACTATGTCGCCAACCAAGGCCTCTGCCAGATCATGTACTATTGCCAGCTTCATGAGCCGGGCACGGTCCAACGCCGGGTCCGTAATAAGGAAAGAGCACATTGCCATGCGATACATGTGGTCAGCCACCGACTCGGGCAACTCCACTCCATTATTCACCCATCCCGTGCGCTTCAGCGTCTTGAGCTTGCCCACCACCCGCAGGAACTCCAATGCCTGCAAGGGTGAGGGTGGGGTGGCGTTTGTGGGGCATGTGCGGCTGCTGGCCATGGTGTTTCTCTGTTGACGGGCGAGGGCAGGGGCAGGGACGAAGCTTTCGGTTGCAGCTAGAAGGAGTAAGATGAGCACGGACAGGGTCAGCAAGCAGCTATTCCCCCGCATACACGTTGCTATCGTTTGTTTTGGAGTGGGGATATAAGTGTTTGTGCTGGTTGGTACGTTGATACGGGGTGGCCAGCTAGCTAGCTAGCCTCCCCCCACTCCAACTGTGCCCCTCCGCTCTCTCCCGCCCCCGGGGCCCGATCCTGTCTGTGGACCCATGACGGGAAAAACCAGCAAGTCAACGACATGATTTGACAGTGCATGCCACCATTGACCATCAGCGCTGACTCCCTTCCTATACGCACAAAACACGCGCATATGCAAACAGGAAACAGCAGCGTCCGTGACTGCCGCGGTCTCGCCAACGTCAAGTCTGGCGTTGCCGGCTAAAACAACTCGCCCCGTTCTCGCACATTCTCCTGCAGTCTGTGCCTCAACAATCACCACAAGAAAGATGGACAGGGAACACACCTAAGGACGACCGGAATATTCGCCAACCGCGCGTGAGTGTATTGGGGTATAAGGCGCGTGTGGACGACACGATCCTGAATCGTCATGGGCCAGGAGACAGAGCCGAGCTGCCCATTCTCAATAACCCTTCCTCCCATTACTCACTATTACTGGCCACAGCTAGCACGCAGCCGTGACCCCAGAGTGATGAACAACCAGCATATGCACGAGGGCATCAGCAAGATCGTAGGTATTTCCAAGAAGCATCTGCAGCAGCCGCCGCCTCCGCCTCTGCCTCCGCCGCCGCCACCGCCGTTTAAGGCAAGAGTAGGAACAGTAGGAGTAGCAGGGGAAGGAGCGACAGCGGCGGGTAGCGAAATCGAGCGTGCTTATTTACATCAATGTAAGTTTCGTTGTGTGCAGGTAAAGTGGCTCACTGATCTACCTGTTTTGTGGTGGAGAAATGCTCATACTGTGCCGGCGCGGTGAATGTGCCTGTGTGTGCGGTGATCGTAGTCATCCTATTGCCTCAATGGTTCTCACATGGCTGACCCTTTCGCCGTACCATATCTGTAACTAAGTCTTGACACCCTTTCTGTGTACATCCATTCTAATATCCTTATCCCATTCCTTCTCTCGCACACTTACCACACAACCACCAAAAACTCAGGCGTCGCCCAGGTCCAGCCGTTGCCCGATGACAGCAAGGGCGACTCCCCTGTCAAATGGACCGACGAGCTCTACACAACCGCTCGCTCTACCTTTATGAGAACGTCCTCGTCCTCTACCCCGTCCTCTTCTGCGTCGTCCTCCCGTCAACCTTCCCCTGCCAAAGCCGCCCATCCTAACGACTCAGTTTTCCAGGCTTCTTTACGCGGCAATCCCTACCTGCATCCCGCGGTTGTGAAACAGATGCTCGCAAGACTAGAAACAAACAAGACCATGACCCACATGGTGGATGGTGGTGACAGTGACGTGAGCGAGGGGAGCGAGAGAAGCAGCCACGAGGACGAGGAGGAGGAGACACATGACAGCGCTATTTTCGAGGCGTTATTGGCCAATAATCCTCCTCCTGACACGGATGTGGTGCCAGAGGTGCAGCTGGACACAGGGTACATCATGGAACATAATCATGACAATAATGCAAGAGAGTGGGCTGAGGAGACTGAGAACGAGGTGGAGAAGCAGGCGGTGCAGGAGGAACACGAGAAGAAGAAAAAGGAGCAGGAGGAGCAGGAGGGCAGCGGCGATGGTACTGGCGACGAGATGGACGATGCCGATGACGAGATGGAGGAGGACCAGGACAAGAAGGAGCGGATGCAATCACAATTTACCATGCAGACAGATGTGGCTCCTATTCTTCCTGTGATTCAAGCAGAGAGGAGAAGCCCTGCCTCTACTCCTCTACCCGTCACCGAAGGCCCGGGTTTTCCTCACCCTTCCGTTTCTGGCTTGGAAGAGGGGCAGGTTGATGCGGAGGCATCGCCAGCTTCATCACCAGAACCCGTCATCATCGTCGTCGACCCCGCGTCCGACGCGCTGAATGCCGCCCTTACCTCATTGGAGGAGGAAGAGCCGGAGGAGGGCTGCCAAAGGCAAATGCAAATAGAGGCGGGTGTGAATGACGACGATGACCAATGTGAGAATATTATGATGACGACAGCGGGGCTCAAGGAAGGAGAGGAGGAGGATAGAGCGCTGCTCGATGTTTCCATGCGGGCTATCGCATGGTGTGCCACGACGACGACAAGGACGGAGTTATGCATGCATTTGGACAGCGATGGGGAGGAGGACAGAGGCAACGTCGAGCACCATCAGGATCAGAATGACGAAGGCAATGAGAGCGAAGACGAGTATGCCAGAATCTTTACGCAGCGCGACAAAGAAAGAGAGTATCTCTCGGCAGGCCAAGGCAAGGGGTACGAAGCTGCAGCGAGGCAGGTACCCTTGCCACTCTCCCCGCCGCCGCCATCAGCACCTCCACTGCAGCGGCCTAACCTTGGAGTAAATGTGGAAGAAGAGGTTCCCGAAGATCCAATAGTCCCTCTGCTTTCATCTCGTACGCCCACATACGAGCCCCCTTTGACTGTGATGGCCCGTGTGCGCTCTTTCTTAGCACCTCCTCCAAACTCCTCGTCGTCGTTTTTGCCACCGTCATACCCACAAAGTAGCACAGTCTGGCAGTCCAAATCCTCTCAGCAGCAGAGCCGGCAGCAGCAGCAACAGCAAGAACGGCAACACGAGGATCAGCCGCATCTCAGTGTGGTCAACAAGCATCGCCTCGTCTTGGTGAATCCTGAGGCTCTCGAGGATGCTGATTCCGGTGCAATTGTGGGAATGGTGTCTGGCATGAAAAATGTGGCGGTAGACGGAGATATAGATGGCCAGGTATGCGCTCAGGTTTTTGAGCTGGATCGAGCATATTGGTAAGTAGATGTAATGGGCATCGAGGGCGAGTTGGATGGGCAATAATAAATCTTGGTTTTGGGTCCATCAAATTGAAACCTCTTGATATCGTAACACTATACAGGTCGGTGGACCCGAGGGATGCGCACTTCGTCAGTCAAGCAGCCTTGTACGCAGATTTGGGCGCAGCGATGGAGCACGAGGCTTTTGTACAGGGTAGGTGTTGTTGGCGATCATTTATGTGTGAAGATGTAAAATTGTCTAACACCATTTCGCTGTACCGAATAATAGGGATCGACGTGACGTGCTTCGCCTATGGTGCTTCCAAGAGTGGTAAGACGTACACGTTGTTTGGTCCGGACCAAGCTCTGTTGCAGGATCCTACGCTCCAGACAAATTCAGATCTGGGTCTGATTCCAAGAATTTTGGGAGGCGCTCTGGCCAAGCACGTAGTCAACACCCATAATATAATCTTAAGCCTGTCGGCGCTCGAGATTTCTGCTCTGGATACGTTGCAAGATCTCCTGCAGGACCATGGATTCCCAGCGCCGGGTTCCTTGCGCATTTGCGAGCACCCCGTCCATGGGCCATTTGTCGAGCATTTGACCATCACTGAGATCCCGACAAATGACAAGCTACAACAAGTGTTAAAGGCCGTGGTGGCAGCGCGACGACGGACAGGAGCTGCAGGTCATGTCTTGATGACGGTGTACATCACCAGGTAATCAAAAGGATTTGTACAAGAGGACTGGGGAGAAGAGGGCATGAAAAGAATAGTGCGGATTTCCCCTCTGCTACAAAGTTTCATCTCACACTTTTCTTCTCACTCCATTTTCATTTCTTTCTTCTTTCTTCAGAGTCTCTATGAGCGGCGCGGTCGTGGGCAAGACGCGTATGCATTTTGTCGAACTAGCGGGAGTTCCTCCAACTTGCGATTTTACTACAACGCCTTCCAGCCCCTCTAAAAGCACGTCGTCTTCATATTCGTTTCATTCTTCTTCGTCGCCGCGACGACGGTACAACAGCAGCATCACAATCGGGAGCAAGAATGGCGTTCGAAGTATCAACACAGTCCAGCCATCCTTGAACGCCCTGGGTACCATTCTCAAGCAGTTGGGCGAAGGAAAAGACATTTCTTCTTCCTCAAGATGTTCGGCCTTGACATGGCTGACCGAAGGTGCCCTAACGAACCCCGAAGGTGGCCATGCCTATTTGTTGTTGTGTTTGAGTCCTGCGTCAGGCGATTACCACGAGACTTTGCGCACCCTTAATTTCGGGGAGCCTTTACGGTTGAGGCAGGGCGTCAACCGCTGGAGTTCATTACAGGCGTCTATATCCAAGGCGGGCGGGACACCTCCGGGGACTCCGGTGCGTGACGTCGACGTGAGACATTGGTCGATGGTCCACGAAGACTTTGATAGACTGATATGGCGCGTGAGCGGAGGTCTGAAGGCAAATGTGCATCACACTGACGCTCAGATCGACCCTCAGCAATGCCTGGTCAAACAGCAGGGCATGTGCGCTACAACAGCATCGACGGCTGAGGCGGCCCAACATCCGTTGGGGAGTGACGATGAGGACAGGGACGAGCACGAGGATGAGGACGAAGGTCGGGATTCTCTGTACGACTCTTTCATTGACAATGCATTGGCATTCTCCAGTGCTCCCCAAGTATCTGCCGAACTCGAAGAGATTAATCTAAGCTTATCTGGTGGCAGGCCGCATAATCGGAGCTTCCGGGACAAGCCGTTGTTGCAGACTTCCAGTTCAGTTATCTTGTCGACGTCCTCCTCTCAAACGTCAGGGGGGACGCATCAATCTTGCTACGTGGAAGCTCTGAAGGCGCGAGCTATGGAATTGGAGATCCAGTTGCAGTCGATGCGAAAAGATCGCGACATGGCGTTGGCCAAGTCTCAAACAGCGCAAGAGGAGCTGCAGCGCTTTAAGAGTCAGGAGCTAACGACCAAGTCTAAAAAAATCCACGAGCTTGATAATGCCCTCACAGCACTACGCCACGAGTATCAAGAGCTGGAGCGAGCGATCCGGAAGTATGATGTAGGTTACCACCAAGTTCCTCAATTTTCTTTATCTATCTCTGACCTGTAATTATTGTGCTAAATTACTGTCCACGTACTAACTCTTCAATCACAGAATGAGCGGATCTACCTGGGGCAACTGCTGGACGAGACTAAGACGTCCTACACCGAGAGACTGCAACACCTCGAAGCTCAGGTTCAGCGATTGGAGCTGGAAAAGAAAGAATGGGAGTCCCAGACTTACTTCGGTGGCAGCCATGGGTCATACGACCAACTGCAGCAACAGCTTATGGCCACAGAGCAGCGAGGGCAACAATTGGCACAGGAGCTGCAAGAGGCGGCTAAACATCTCGATAAAGTGAAGCTGGATGCTTCCGATACGGCGCGGAGAAATGTTAGTCTACGAGAGGAAGTGAATACCCTGCGGTCCAAAATGCTTCAACAGCAACAGCAACAGCAACAATCGGCGGCGGCCAACGTGGAGGCCTTGCATAAGCAGCATCAGCAACAGCGATTCCAGTTGGTCGAGCAGTTGCGAGCCAAAGATGCGGCCATATTCGAACAACGCCGAGAAGGGAGCCGGGTGGCACAGTCACTGCACGACAGGGTACTGACGCTCGAGCAACTTGCGGCTCATGCTGATGGTTGGGCATTACGGGACGGCTTGCGCGTCGAAACTGCAGCTCTAGGTGTGGACTTGCGAAGATGGATGGAGAAGATCGACTGGCGCGGGACGAGCAATAGCGGGTTTCCTTCTCCGTACGACACCCCCTATTCGTCATTGTCGTCTTTCTCCCGCCACGATCACCACCATACAGCGTTCACACCCGCTTTCAGCAGTCCTCAACCTCCTGTCCCCCCTGTAGCAGCGGCCACCGTTGTAGAGGGCCGCCTGTCGGGCATGAACGAGTGCTTGCGACAGGAAAATATCGAGCTCAAAGGTACGTATCTGTGTGGGTGGAACGAGCAATGCTTGTCTAATATTCACGTCCCAATCATGCTAGCGACCTACACATGCTCTTTTCAATTTTTACAATCAAAACAGAGAAATTGCGCGGTTTCGAGTCCCGCAATGCTACCAAGGATTTGGTCGAGACGGTTCTGTCGGGCATCACCCACCAGCAGCACCAGCACCAGCAGCACCAGCAGCATAGTGGTAGTAGTAGCAAAGCACAGTCAGCAACTGAATGCGACATTGACATTGAGAGCAACGAGGAGGAGTCCATCTATTCCGTGCAGCACTGCCATGGTAGCCGGGGCGGTGGAAGTGGGAGTCGACACCGCACAGAATACTATTATTGCGACCAAGGAGATGAACTAGAGGAGGATGAATTGAGTGAGAGCAATGATTTCAATCATCAACTGGAAGTGGAGGCGGAGCTGTCCTGTGCGCGCCAGGAAGCTTTGCGTCTACAGCAGCAGAATCGCGCGCTGCTGGGGGAGCTAGAGGACTTGGACAAACTGCTCGTGGAAGCTGGTACGTTTGGATCATAGAACACGTTATCTTCTTGTTATCTTTTTTACTTTCATTGATCAATCCCACCAAACCAAGCATATGTCAAAACTTCGAACTATTCACTTCTTATTCTCTCTTTCTCTCCCTCTCTCTCTCACTCACTCACTCACACACATACATACACACAAACCCCTCAGAGTCTGAAGGTATCAGCCTGATCAGCAACGGCAAAAACTCCAAGCTGCAGCCCCGATATCCCTCGCCGCCAAGACGAGAGCCCAAAGCATCATCATCCCGGCACATCTCGGCAGCTGCCACAGCAGTCAATATAGAAACGATGGGGAAGGATGAAGTCGTTAAGGCCTCGACTGGAATTGCAGTTAACGCAGGTGCCAGCGCCAGGAGACTTCCAGCTGCTGGCGCCAGCACCAACAAAAGAAGCCAGCAAGACAAGTCGACAAAACAATTCTTGAAGCTCCTAGAAAAGAAGCGCCGACAGCAACAACAGGCCGCGACTACTCCTCTCACCTCCACGCCGGCTGCCAAGCCAGTCTCCCCCTCCCTCCGTGGAGGGTTTTCGGCGCCCCGGGAACGGGAGACGCGCAAGGGTCAGACTGAGTGGGTCCGAGAAAATAAGGTGACAGAGGATTGGATTGGGTCTCTCCGTAATCTAGGGGCGAATCGTCAACATATGAAATGAGCAGGACACCAAGAAGCTTTATGTGTTTGAATGTGACGTGTAATATATTGAGTAATTTCGGGTGCGTCTCCATGTCAATCAGGGGAGGCCAAGATTTTCTATTATGAAATTAATGAAAAGCTTTCTAATCAATATGTGCATCCTGTACATGTATCGAGCAGTTGATTTTGCCGCGTGTGAAACGCAGCAAGGTGAGAAAAGAATAAAGAAAAAGAAGAGCTACGACGACGAGGATCAACCCAAACCTACAATATACATTTGTTTCTATCTCTTTACTCTATTTTCAAACTGCACTTTCCGCATCTTACACAGTTTCGGCTCACCTAGGAATCTTCTCCCCCGGTGCCCTCCACTGATGCAATATCCCAAGGACCCTGGATCGTAAATTTATATTGATGGATATGTTGTAACCACACTGGGCACACCAACGACACAAAAACCACCACAATCAAATACATTACCAACAGCGGCCGATGCTCCACCGCGGCAGCCAAAGCGCTCGTCGCCGCCACAACCAGCCCAAGTGCCACCAGGAGGTGGAGAGTCGTGGATCGTCGGTGGGCCAAATGTCGCGCGAGTGGAAAGAAGGCAAACAGCTCGATGGCTAGAAAGACAAATCCAAAGACCTGCTCGTTGCTTTCCAAGCGGGACGCAAGGAGCACAGCGGCGAACAGCGCGGCATTCAAGGAAAAGGTCCCGTGGAACTGAGATGGGGAGGTGAGCAGGATGGCCACTGCTGCTGCTTCTGCAGTTGCGGTTTTTGCTTGACATGAGCTTTGAGAGACGTCAGATATGTCCTTGTCCTCATCCTCGTCGTCATTTTCATTCCCTTCTATGCCTGCAGCAACCTTTGTCGCTCGAACCATAAAAGATGCGGGGGAGGAAAAGGAGGAAGAACAGAACAAAGACGAAGATAAAGACCATGCAGCACCATAGTCGTGAAATACCAGATGCAACCCTGAAAGAACTAGAGCCAATGCATAGATAGTGTCGTCAGAGTACGACACCGTCAATGTCCGTAGCACAGGCGCAATGACTCGCAAGCAAGCCGCACACAACGTGATCCAGCCGCACGTAGAGAGGAGGGTACGAAGCTGTAGCATTCGTCGGGGATGGATGCAGGCTGCCAGGAGGTAACCGCCTAGAAGGAGGCCGGCGTCGGTGGCGAGGAGGAGGGGGAGGGGAAGGATGTTTTCGGAGGAGTAGAGGAAGGCCATCTAGATGTAAAAATTGCGGAAAGGAAGTGAAAAGGAGATTGTGAATAGGGAGGATTGGAAGAAGGAGATGAGATGGGATGGAATGTGGAGACTTACCAAGAATACGACCACAACGCTGATTTGCTGCGTGACGGCTGTGGCCCGCAAAAAAATATACCGAAGCTCGGGCCGCGAGATGCCAGCTGCGTATAGAGGGCAGAGAGTGAGGTGATTTTTTCGATTGGTTGATCATAGAATCAGACGCCGTTGCGCTGGAGACATTGGGGAAGGTGGCACAGAGAGCGAGCGGAATCATGATTTCGCGGGACATACCGTTGGTGACAAGCTTATCCAAAAAGCTGTCCGGCACGTGGTTATCGGGGAATGGCTGTCGAGCGTACAAGGCCATCTTCCATTTGACGGCGGGAGACCGGCCAGGGGTGATTGATAGGGATGGGGGCCGCGGGGATGGTGGTGGTTGTGGCCCATGATAAAGTTGAGGGGAATGGGCGTGTATCTGTGGGTACGTTGATCGCGCCGGTAAGGACAAGACTAGATGGGCCAACAGTAAAATAGACAACCACCGTTCTTACCAGACTGCCGGCACCCGTAGGTCCCACCGGCGGTGACTTTAGACGCTGCCGTGTGCATGTGTCTTTGGTGGTCGTCATGACACTTTCAACCTGAGGGTGGGACGGAGGGAGGGAGGGAAGGACACCAAGGTTCAGCAAAAGAGACACTCCTGGGTCAGGACCATCCTATCAGGGCCACAACAGCGTGACAAAGCAGCCCTCAGGCATCATGGACCCAGTATTTTCGTGTGGGAAGAGTGGCCAACAACGACGACCGCAGGAGCGTTCGCTCAGACTCTTCAGCGATTACTCTGGGCTGCCTGAGTGAGGCTAGGAGGAAGCTTGTACTGCTCAGGCCACATCCCAAAGCACGTACCATTTCGCCTTGCACAGTGTGGTGGTCGTTAGGGACGTGCCATTCCGGCATTGGTGTACCTGTGCTTGGGGGAATGTAACGACGTTACAGAAAGCAAGTGCGGGCTGGGGTGTGATGATGATCATCGTTCTATCGACTCGGGGTTTCCCACTCCGTGCTTCTCCCTCACACGACCTAATAAATTCCAATGACTCCTCCCACCACCACAACAATACAGGCACTTGAACGCGCGCCTCCTTGATCGCGGCTTGGACGGACTTCTATATAAGCGAGCTTTGCGTGAGGGACTTTGGCTGGAAGCCGCCTCTGCAAGATCAAGCCACGTCCCGTGCTACTTGTTGCACCTCCCCACCATCTATCCGTAACAACGGCAGCGATCCCATAGGAGAGGGATGGCCACAGATAGGCAGGAGGGAGACTTCTTCGGGGATGATTTTGGGCAAAAGGTACGCAAGTCTCTTGATTCTTCCATGACCTCATCCTTATGGTTATGGCTCCCGTGCTTCACTCGATCGAGTAGCCTTGATGACTTTTTGGCCTTCGAGCCTCGGTCTTATGTAAGCATGTAGGAATGATATCGTTGTAAGCTTGTACATATACAGCGCACTCGATTCCTCTGGCCAAATTCAAAGCGCAAATCTCTCAATTCTATGTGCAATGCCCTCCCTCCCACCTCCCTCCTTGCCACATTTCTTCTGCGGCATATAATTTTCACAGGCAGAGCCCCACCTCTTCTCCCTTCCTCCCTTCCTTCCTCCCTATTCCCTTCTCTTCCCCTCCTACAGGTCGACCTCACCGCCCGCATTCGCGAAATCCTGCGCAACTACCCAGCCGGCACCTCCATCCTCAAGGAACTCGTGCAGAACGCTGATGACGCAGGAGCGCGGGAAGTGCGGCTGGTGATCGATGCACGTCAGCATAATACTATCCATCTCGCTAATCCGTCCTTGGCGTCTTTGCAAGGACCTGCGTTGCTGTGTTGGAATGACGCGGAGTTTACTGAGGTGGACTTTGAATCGATTCAGAGGATTGGAGATTCATTGAAGAAGGAGGAGTCGCAGGGGACGAAGACGGGGAGATTTGGGCAGGGGTACAATGCTATATATCATTTGACTGAAGTACCTTTGTTTGTGAGTGGGAGGAATATCGTCATGTTTGATCCGCAAGCGAGCTATTTGCCTTATGTTAACCCATCGAACCCGGGGAAAATGATCGACTTCATGAATGAAAAGCACCAGAAGGTCTTGCAGGCATATCCTGACCAGTTTCTGCCGGTGCAGGGGGTATTTGGCTGTGATGTGATGGGGGAGGGAGGGAGGGAGGGAGGAAAGCCGTACAGAGCGACTTTGTTCCGGTTTCCGTTGCGGACCACTGCGCAGGCGGCGACGAGTCGTTTGTCGAAGCAGGCACATAGCGTGGCGTCGATAACAGCTCAACTGGAGACCTTTGCGATAGAAGCCCCGAGGATGTTGCTATTTCTCAAGAATGTGGAGCAGCTGTCGGTGTGGCATTGGGCAGGAGAGAGAGGGGAGGGAGGAAGGGAAGGACCTGTACGGGTGGCGTATGTGCAGATTGCTAACATCACTGCGGAGATCCGTGGCAAGCGGAGTATGGTTATGGGGGTGCCTGCGAAATCCAATACGAAACAGCAGCAACAGCAGCCACCACCTGCACCCGTCGTGTGTGATTATATTCTGGAAACAAAGGCATCGGTTGCTCCTACTGCTCCTTCACTGCACGAGACATGGATTGTCTGCAATCGCCTAGGAGGTGGGAAGGCGTCTGTGCTAGCAGCTGCTGGGGAACATGCTCACCTGAAGCTTATCCCTTGGAGTGGTGTGGCAGGGCGGGTGGGATATCGGATCAGCAACAGCGACAGCAGCAGTAGCTCCAGCAACAGCTGCAACAGCAGTAGCAGCAGTAGCAGTAGCAGCAGTAGCAGCAGCAGCAGCAGCAGCAGCAGCAGCAGCAGCATCGAGGTGCCGTCAGTGCAAGGGTTGGCCTATTGTTTTTTACCCTTGCCTGTCTTCACGGGCCTACCTGTACATGTGAATGGGTTTTTCGAACTTTCTAGTAACCGGAGGGATTTGTGGTGGGGGGACGATATGTCAGGCGATGGCCAAATGCGCGCTGAGTGGAACCACTCTCTCCTGTGCGAAGTGGCCGTGCCTTGCTACACGCAACTCCTTTCCCTGGCCGCCAAACGTTGTGGGCCTGGGACAGTCTATGAGGCTCTCTGGCCTTTGAAAGGAAATGGTCCGGCGTGGACTGCCTTGATGGATTCATTTTTTGCTGCGGTGCTGCCCTTGCCCTTGCTGCACACGCTGTTGGGCAAAGCGGGAGGAGGAGGGTCGTGGGTCTCGGTGCAGGATGCTGTTTTGATTCCTGCGGTGGAGGGACGACGAGAGAAGGAGAAGAAAGGAGGAACACTTGCTGATGCTGTTGCAGGCGGCGCGTCTTTGAATTTAGAACGAGTTCTGCTAGATGAGGGTTTGCCTGTGATTCACACCTCCCATCCAGGCCTTGAAGACGTGCTGGAATCCCGAAAAGTCGTGCCTCGTCTCGCCACCCCTGCCTTTGTCCGCGCGCATTTCCGCACTTTTCCTTCCTCTATATCTGCAATTAGCAGCACCAAAACACACCCAGCGCTGCAAAGACGCGAAGCAGTCCTTCTCCTTCTTCGTTATTGTTTTTCCGACCTCTCTGACCAAGCATTTACCGAATTGGACGGACTGCCCTTCCTCCTCACGGCCGATCCCAAGGCCGAACCCCGTACCATCGTATTGTTTCAAGGCCTGAGCGATGGACACCACCAGATGGACCAGCAGCAGGTAGTCACACAGCTCCTGACCATGGGGTTTCCGGTAGGGCTAGCGTTGCGGGCGTGTAGATTGAGTGGGGGGGACATGGAAAAAGCAATGGCTTATTTGACCGAACAACGAGAAGTGGTGGAGAAGGCAGGGGAGCCGTTTGAGCTGGGTGAGTTGGTGTTGGGCCTTACGACGAGCACGACCGATGGTAGTAGGAATAATAGTGGAGGAGGGTGGGGAGAAGGAGAAGGAGAAGGAGAGGGTATGTGTGAGGAAGTAGCGCTCTTTGCGCCCGTGGCCTCTAGACTGTTGCGTTTTGACGAGCTGCCGGACAAGGCCCGCGCTATTCTGCAAGCACCTAGGGTCCAAAAAGCTTCGAACGTTCGTACTTTCTCTGCCTCGTACCTACCGGTGGTCCTGCGGTACGTCCTACCCCACGCCTGGCGAGACGTGGCGCGGGTGGCTTGGAATGCGCAGGCTGCTGCAAGATCCTCCTCTACGATGACCTCGCTGGCCCCACCCACCTTGGTGTGGTTCTTGCGCCTGTGGCGGTACCTACTCGCTCACATGCCCGACCTCACCCCATTAGCTGAAGGCCTACCCTTGCTCCCCTGCAACGAAGCGTGTGTCGCCCGTCTCTCCACCAAGCTGCCCCTCCTCCTCATCCCTTCTCATTCTACAGCTGTTACAATGGTCTCTTCTGCCCTTCTAAGTAGTCTTCGGACGATGGGCGTCTTGACAGTGCACCAAGAGCTGGTCGCTGCCATCGGGGAAGCCAAACTAGCGGCGGCCTTGAGGGCTTATGTCCAGCCGTTCCGACGGGCGGGCGTGCTAGCATGCTTGCGTCTTCTGTTCGCCCAACACCAACAGAAGCAACCACAGATGGACTTTAAGCAGGTCCTGACCAAAGCCCTTGCTCCACAGGCACACGACTCTTTCGATGCGTTGCGAGCTTTGCTGGTATCCGAGCCCCTGGCCGAGCTCACCAAAGACGATCTGCTCATGATTTCCTCCTTGCCCATCTTTCCTGTATATGGCACCCCGGCTGGAAAGAGGTGTTACATGCCCCTGCAGGCTAAGCCTCTGTATCTGCTTGAAGGCATCCCTTCTTGCAAGATTATACTTTTGGAGGGCCTTTTGACGACAAGCTTCCTACGCATGCACGACGATGACGTTGAGAGAACCACCACCACCACCAGCAGCGACACCAATGCCGGCAGCATCAGCAGCAGTCGAAGCACCACCCACCCCTTGGAGCCAGCTTTGGCCAAGAAATTGGGTGTTCAGACTGTCTCCAAAGTCGCCTTCCTGAAGCAACATTTCTTTCCTTCCTTCGCCACTTCAGATAGCACCCTCCGTGCCCGTGCCATGCTCGACCTAGTACTCTCAGACCTCCCCTCTCTTACTCAAGTAGACCCCCTTTTCCTCCATGCCCTTCAGCGGCTTGCATTCCTCCCCAATGTTGCAGGGATCGTTGCCCGTTGTCAAGACATGTATGACCCAGAAGTAGAAGAGCTAGCCCTATTGGTAGGTCCTGATTTTTTTCCTCGACAAGATTTTGCCACTCCCGAAATTTTGCCTTTGCTCCGTCAGCTTGGGCTTCGCTCTACCCTCCTCTACTCGGACGTGGTCCATATCGCACGTTCCACTCACGAATTGGCTGAAAAGCCACTGACGGCAGCTGAGGGATTGATAAGAGCACAGACTTTGTTCAGATTTTTGAATCGGAATGCGGAGCGATTTTTTGTTCCGGTGCGGGAGCAAGAGGCGGAGGTAGTACGGAGGAAGAAGGCATTATCGGCGGGGCTATTTACCCGGGCACTGAGTTTGTTTGGTGAGGGACGGACCGCACGGGAGAAGGCTCGGCAGGATCAGCTGGATGAGGACGAGCGGCAACGTAGAGTGATGGTGGTAGAGCTGAAGGCCATACCTTGGGTACCTGTGCTGGCCACAAAACCTCTTCCCTTCCTGCCCTGGCGCACTACTGCCAGCAGCAGCAGGGGTAGCAGCACAAGAATCCTGGCTGCGCCGTCGCACGCCCGGCTGGCAGAAGACATGTGGTATGGCTCTTCCTTGTTCGGGATTATTCCCTCTGAGACGCCAGTGGCCGAAGAGGTCAAGTATGTGTTTGGTTGGAAAAACCCCCTCCCTCCATCGATGGTGGCGCGGCAGCTAGTAGCGATCGCGGAAAGCTTCCATGCTTATGCCGCGACTGTAACTGCTGTGGCTGGTGCCGCCAAACAAAGCCAGAAATCAAAGGATGAGAAGAAGGAAGAGGAGGGGAGGGATGACGGGAAGATGGAGAACGATGCTGTACAGGCTATGCAGCAGGTGGTCTCTTCGGTCATTCCCGTCATCTACCAGAAATTGAGCTTGACGCTACAAAACTCGACTGGAGAGGAGGAGCAATCCGTCCGCAGGTATCTGCATGGGGCACCATGGGTATTTGTAGGCGACCGTTTTGTGGAAGCAGAGCAGGTGGCCTTCATGTCCCAAGTTAATGCCACCCCTTATCTCTACAGCGTGCCACCCGACCTAGCCTGCTTTGCCCCGCTCCTCAAAATGGTGGGTGTCCGGCCTTCTTTTGGCCCGAGTGACTTTGTGCAGGTATTGCACAACATGGCGATGGAAACGGGTGCCAAGGACAGCAGCAGCGGTAGCAAATTTGCGGCGGGTCACGAGGACGGTGGGACAATGGCGGCAGTGACAGAGCCTGTAGCTTTGAGGCCTTTCCAATTGGAGCTTGCAATCGCATTGGTGCAGCGCTTGAGTGATGAAGTCATGCAGGTCTCAGATTGGGAATTGTTTGCGCCTGACGAGCAGGGCAAGCTGGCGCGGGCGCCAGAATTAGTTTATGATGATGCACCGTGGCTCTCGAAGAAGACACAACGCCGGTCTGACATTCGATTTGCACACCCTAAGATCTCTTCGGTCACGGGAGAGAAGCTTGGCATTCGCTCGGTGCGACGCTTGTTGATGGAAAGCCATGCGGACACGATGGACTTTCGATTGCCTGCAGGGGAGGCAGAGGCGTTCGGGCAGTCGGAAGCCTTGACTCGTCGCCTTCGGCACATTCTGGAGCTATATCCAGAGAGAGCAGAGATTAGCGAGCTGCTACAGAATGCAGATGATGCGGGAGCATCTACTGTGCGGATCTTGTATAGTGAGCGGCAGTACGGCACGTCGTCGCTTTTGGGGCAGAAAATGGCGGGGTGGCAGGGACCAGCGCTTTATTTTTACAATGATGCCATGTTCTCCCCACAGGATTTTCAGAACATTGCCCGCATTGGTCAAGGCTCCAAGATGGACAAACAGAACTCTACAGGCCGCTTTGGTTTGGGAATGAATGCTGTTTATCACTGTACGGACATGCCTTCTTTTGTCTCGGCGGAGCACCTGGTCATTTTTGATCCACATGTCAAGTTTCTGCCTGGAGCTACGCGACAGCAACCTGGTATTAAGATTCGGTTTGTCGGCACTGATCTTCTCGCGCACTTTCCTGATCAGTTTGAGCCTTATACCTTGTTTGGCTGTACGTTGCAGGAGACGTTCATGGGAACTCTTTTTCGGCTTCCGCTGCGGACGGCCGAGCAGGCGAGGGACTCGGAGATTAGTAAGAGTAGATATGATTCTGCGACGGTCAAGGAGCTGCTGGCCTCGTTCCAGACCACCATCGCCCGGTTTCTCCTTTTCCTTCGAAGTGTGGATACTATTGAAGTGTATGTTGCGCGTGATAACGGTGAGGGAGGGCACGAGGGTGTAGAGGATAAAATGACGGAACCGAAGCTGCTCTACCGTGCCAGCCGGCGAATGGAGGCGCGAATGGCCTGGACGGAGGTTTCGACTTTTATGACGGGCCCTCTGCGCGCTCCCTTGAGTAAGGAAGCATTCTATGCCAAGCTGGCCTCGACTCCCACTGCGCATTTGCCTCGGGTGAAGCAGCTGATGGAGGTGTGGTATGAGGATGGGAAGATTGATTTTATGGGTCGTGTCCTCTCTTCGAGGATGCTGCGTTTGGACGAATTTTTGGTCTTGGCCGGTCTGGGGGGAGGGGCAGCATTAGCGATGGCCGTGGATAGGAGCAATCGGCATATGAAGCTCATTCCATTTGGTGGAGTCGCTGCTCATGTGTATACGCGTCAGGGCCCCCTTCGTATTGAGGATGGACTGGAGGGTAAGAGAAAAGCGGCAAACGTAGATGCACTTGGCCCGCGATGCTTGGTGGAGAACGTACCGAAGCGGGGGCAGGTGTTCTGTTTTCTCCCCTTACCAGTGGATTCGGGGATGCCGTGTTTTGTGAATGCAAATTTTGAGTTATCAAGCAACCGTCGCGATATCTGGGCTAATGCTGGGGGGGAAATGACGGGAGAGGGGAAGTTGCGGTCGGATTGGAATCAAGCATTGCTTCAGGATGTAGTCGCACCACTGTATATCCAGCTTGTGCAGCATATGGGTCAGTTGCTGAGTCCTGTTGCTGCTTCTGTCGGTGCGGGGGGGAAGCAACAGCAGCAGCAGCAGCAGCAGCAGCAGCAGCAGCAGCAGCACTGCCTGCCCTTGACGTATTACTACAACTTATTTCCTCTCCCTGAGGCCGTACCCACGCATTTCCAGGTTTTGGTCTCCCGATTTTACCAATTAGCGGCGCCAATGCCCTTGCTGTGGTCGGAGGTGGGAGGAGGGGCGTGGGCTCCATCTCAAACCGCCATGTTGATGAGCATGCCGGACAAGGACAAGGAGGAGGACGAGGCGGCTCGTGTGGCAGCACGCTTGCGGGACGTGCTCTTGATGCGGGGCTGCTGCGTGGTCTCCGTGCCAATGGTGCTGAAGCGCGTGCTGGTGGCAGAGGAGTGCTGTTATAACGAAGTGAGCCCACAGCTTGTCCGGCAGCTGGTACGGGAAGCCCGAGGCATGGGTAGTGCTACAAGCATAGGAGGCCGTCAATCATTCATGGGGCCTTGGCCTGCTTCACAAGAGGATGCGCAATTCTTGTTGGTGTATTGCACGAGCGATTTGTTAGAGAAGGAGGACTTGGCGCCTCTTGATGGCTTACCTCTCATTCCCCTAGCTGATGGTTCCCTGGGCAATTTTGTATTGTTGTCGTCAGCTGCGGTTAGGGCTTCCGTCACGGATGGTCCGGTGTTACATTCCACATACTTCATAGCGGATGACGAGGAGCGACCATTGTTTGTGCATGGACAGCATGTGCTTGTGGTCGAGCGGGAGCGGTTGCTACCCAAAGTAGCAGCTCTTTTCGACAATGCTGCTTTGATGCGCCCTACCAATGTTGTCCGCCTGGCGCCAGAATACCTGGACAGCCTCCTCTTCGAGCTGTTGCCACCGCCTTTCGAGGATAAACGGGAAGTGCCTTGGCGCCCCGGGGATGTCGTGGGTGGGCGGGTGGTGCCTGACAGCGAATGGATTTACGGGTTGTGGGCATATCTCACCAGCTCCCGTGGGTTGTTGGGCAACAACAAGGGAGGATCGAACCAACGCTCCTCTTCTTCTCTGATTTCGTCATCTTCTCCTCTCCGCCGGCTCATACCCAGGAGTGTCATGCAGGCAGAAAACTTTAGCCTGACCAGCGTTAGCACCATCACTGCAGCGACTGCAACGGTGTTGGACGTCGCCCGCGTGTGTGGCAAATGGCCTGTGCTCCCCGTCCTCCAAGGACCTGATCTAAAGCCCATGCTCGTCCGCCTCGACTCCTCCCTCCCTCTTCTACACATGACACAAACCCTGCTTCCTTCCTCCCCCAAGGGTGTTGAAAAGTTGGAACAGGCCTTGGTTAATCTCGGCATCCGAGTGGTGAATCGAAATGTGATTCCTGCTACTGTGGAGTCTATTTTTGCTGCGCCCGAAAGCCAAGTATTGGTCAAGGGATTGAATATTCTAGGGCTATTACAGACGCTGGCAAAACGCTGCGAGAACCAAGACCTGATCGCTCAGGTGGGCATGTTGTTTGGCAGCGTGAGCCCGTCGGGTCGACGGGCGTTGCGGGCTTTGTTGGGCGACCGTCGGCAGATTGAAATGCTGCAATGTAAGGAGACGGTTTCGTCGTCACCGTCGCCGGGTGGGGTAGAGATGAAATCGATGACAACGGAGACTGGGGTTCAAATCTTGAGAGCCCTGCCCATTTACGAGTCGTACGAAAGCCAGCAGCACTTGAACGATAAGACAAGGAGCAGTAGTAACCCCCCCCCCATGGTGGCATTTTGTGCTTTGAACTCCACTGAACATTGGCTTCCTCCCGATGGTGTGGACCCACGCTTGCTTGATACAGGTTGCCCGACTTTTATAAAAAGCAATGGACCGGACGACTTGGCGTTGTTAGAGTTTTTGGGATTACGGCATATCCCTCTGGATATATTTTATCGGAAGTACGTTTTGGGCGCACTGAAGTCGCTGGAGCCGTCGGTAAGAGATAAAGCAGTCGTTAATATGCTCTCAGATTTGCCTCGGTTATTGCAGGATGAGGTCACGGACCGAAAGGGCTTTGTGGAGGAGCTGCAATTGACGGCCTTTGTGCCTAATGGTGCTAGACCAGTCGCGATATTGCGGCGAGCGTGTGATTTGTATGAGCCACTGCAAGGCGGTTTGGAGAATCTGTTGGGACAAGATGCCTTCCCAGCCCCTGCGCTGTGTACTTCTGAGCTGCTTTCGCGTTTGAGAGGATTGGGGTTGAAGGCTACATTGTCGTTGCAGGGCGTGATAATGAGCGCGAATTCCGTGGGGACATTGGCGGGGGCAGGGGAGGGGGAACGTGCCGTGAGACGGGGAAAGGACTTGCTCCGGTTTTTGGACCACCATATGGAGGAACTTGCTGAGGATACTATGAGTGGGGAGGGAGAGCTGTACCTGGGTGGAGAAGAGAAGGGTCAACAAGAGACAGGCGACGACGAGAGTAATGGGAGTGAGTCAGACGATTCGGGCTTCATTACTCTAAATGCTTCACGCTGGCGGCCTCGCCTGGCCTTGCCTAAAGCATTCGTGAAAGCACTACGAGCCCCTGCCTGGATTCCTGTACGACAGGCACCATTGCATCCTTCACTTCCTTGGCCTTCCTCTTCATCTTCTTCCCGCGCTGCTTTGCCTCTTGTCTTGCCCCCTCGTCAAACGCGGCCTCAAGCCGACATGTGGCTTTGCTCTCTGCGGAAGGGTATCGCCGAAACAGATGTAAGCAGCCCCTTGTTGCGACAGGTTTTGGGTTGGGAAGATGCAATAGACCCGATCACTCTTGCGCATCAAATTTTGGGGTTGTCGGCGGCGTTCCAAGGTGGACGAGGAGGACATTTTCGACAAATTTTGAACAAATGCGTCCCGGAAATTTACTCTGCTTTGCAAGAACAGCTCGTGCTGATGGAGGAGGATGACGAGCCGAGAACAACACCAACCGTATCAACGATGTCCATGGCACCTACAACAGGACGGCAAAGTCCAACGCCGCGCCTGCGTCCGGGACAAGAAGCAGTTCCTGACATTCTAGCAGGCGGCGCGTGGATCTGGGTATCGGACGAATTCCTGCCTACTACGCGTGTTGCCTTTTCCGCGCCCCTTCACACTCGACCATATCTTGTTCAGGTTCCTTCAGAGCTAGTCACCTCGTATGCACCACTTTTGCGTTTGTTGGGAGTGCGGGAGTCTTTCTCTCCTTCGGATTTGGCCAAGGCGCTCGAGGCGATGTATCGTTCAGCGGAGCCACGAACGTCTTTATCGCCTGCGGATCTGACCCAAGCATTGGGGCTTTTACGAGCTCTGCATAGAACGCCATTTGAAGATCGGCAGCAGGCATTGCATGAGGGGAGTATGGTGGTATATGCACCAGGGGAGGATGGGGTGATGCATCGCATGGATGAGCTTTGCTTTGGGGATGCCCCTTGGTTGCTTAATACTATGCAGCAAGGTCAGATCAACCTGAAGTTTGTTCATGCGGGGGTCAAAAATGAAGTAGCTCGTGGCTTGGGTGCCCGTAGTTTACGTGAGGCTTTATTATCAAATCAGTGCGCTGTGGCCTCTATTCCTTGTGCTCACGCGCAGGAGATCCGTTCGTTCCTCGCGCCGGCGGCCCGAAGGGCGGAGCAGATGCAACAGCAGAAGGAAGAGGAGGGAGGAGAAGGTGATGTGACGGGGGATTTGGTTTTGCAGGCAGTCGTTGACCTGTTGGAGTTGGCCGATGATGTGGGATGCCCGGGGGTGGAAATAGTGGTAGACGAGCGCGTGTATGGTCAGGAGAGCTTGCTGCACCCGCTCTTGGCCGAGGCGCAAGGCCCGGCGTTGGTTGTGTATTTGAAGGACGTGGTGATTGGTTTTGATGACATCATTCGTCTTACCTCTCCCTCGCGGCTCAAGGACGGACCCATCCTCCGTCCCTACCCTCCGCCTGCATTGAATGAGGATGCTCGTGGTGGTGGTGGTGGTGGTGGTGGTGGTGGAGGAGGATTGGCTCGTTTCCGTAGCATGAGCGTGAGTGGCCGCAAGTCGCCCTTGCACCAACAGCGGCAGCAACAACAGCAGCAACAACCGCAGCAAGAGGAAGATAAGGCGAGAGGCTCTTATGGGTGGCCAGTCGCGGGGTTGGGGCTTTTATCCTTGTTTCACTTGACGGATCTTTTGGAGGTATTGAGTGGGGACCAGTTTTTGCTTTTTGACCCCTGTGGATCTCATCTCGTGTCAGAAGCGAACGTGGAGCGCGTTCAGCGGCAGGAGCAAGAAGAGAAAGAGGCAAGAGAGGAGAAGAAGGAAGATGATATTGGGTTGTCGGCTGCTTCTTCGCTTGCGCGGGGAGACGGACTGGTGGAAACGCCCTTGGCCCGACGTTACACTATGGCGGGACAGAATCTCCACCTGCGTTTCCCGGACCAGTTTTCGCCGTTCATGAGCCTGCCTACATGGAGTGATAGCGTGGAGAGCAGTAGCAGCAGCAATGGGGAGGGCAGTAAGGGCGGATCCGCTTTCCATTTCAAGGGCACCGTGATGCGTTGCCCCTTGCGACGGCGGGAGTCGGCCTTGTCTATCCATGTTCCCGGCCTCGACAAGGTGTCTTTGGCTCTGCCACGTATGTTGGACTCAGTGCCCACATCGCTCTTGTTTAGCTTGAGCCTGGAGAAGGTTATTGCTGCCTTTTGGGCAAAGGACGCTTCCGCTCCTCAGCCTCTGATGAAAGCCGTGGTCACTGACCCGAACTTAGCTTGCTTGCACAGAGAACGTCGTGCGCTTCTGGAGAACAAGGAATGGGGCAAGTTCAAGCTAGCTCACTTGTGGAAAGGAGGTGGGAACGCCGCGCCTATGAGCATTCACATGGTGAAGGTGTCGTGCGAGGCTCGAGATCTTCCTTCACGTCAGGAACAGTGGCTTCTCCTTGATGCCCTGGCCCACGGTGCCTCACGAGAAGCAGCCTTGTCGGAGCAGTTGAGAAATTGCTTTGGTAAACCGTTGCTTCCCCTCATTTCGGCGGCCGCGCGGATGGAGGTTTGTCCACAAGGGACTCCGCTTGGAGGAGAGATGCGCTGGTCGGCTTCGCGCCCTGGACGGGCCTACTCTCTGCTGGATACTGGGGTGGATCTCGGTCTTCCGTGCCATGTGAATGCGCCATTTTTCTTGTTTGATGCCCTTCGGCCAGTCTTGAACGAGCATGTAGCCCAGGGGCGGATGATTGGTGGGTATGGGTTTACGGGGGCGATGGTCTGGAGAGGGGAGGGGTTAGATGAATTGTCACGGTGTGTGAAGTGGAATGAGGCGTTGTTAAGCACGTTGCACGACGAGGTGATGCCATCGTTGATGTCGTCGTTGAAAGAGATAGTGCTGCGGGCGGAGGGGGATGGAAGGGGTTTGTACGAGTATTGGCCCTTTTTGGGAAAGGTTTCTGAGCGCCTGCAGGGGCGGGTGCGGGCTTCAGCGTTATTTGATCGCTTGGCCAATGGTAATTACTTTTTGTTGGGGAATCAGTCCGAAGGAGGAGGGGTGGGGCGTGTAGCACCTGGCAAGCACTTTGTGAAGATCGGAGAGGCGTACTTTTTCGACAATGAGCAGGGGAATCCAAAGCTTGAAGCCCTTGTCCGGCGCCTATTCCCCCTCTTCGATGTCCCCTTTGCTGTGGCCTGTGAGCTGCAAGAGCGCAATTATCCAGTCAAACAAGTGACCCCCGCCCTTCTCCGACGACAACTTCGCGCAGCCTCCGCCTCCTTCGTCTCGCGTGAAATCGTGTCATCACCTGAACTTGGACTGGACCTCCTTACGTATTGCTTGAGTGACTGTCATGCAGGACGAGTGGGAGAGGAAGGCATTCGAAATTGCCGTGAGCGCTGGCGAGAACTTGCGAGCCTGCCCTTGCTGCCGTTGGAGGACGGATCCGTAGGGCGAATCAACCCTTCGAATCGCGCCGATGTCGCGTACATAGTGGCAGATGATGCCCAGAAATCTCTTTTTCCCAACATGCGCGAGTTGTTCATTTCCAGTAAGGCGGTGCAAGCGATGGGTAAATTAGTTGACGAGCCTGACTTTCTCTCTGTTCTGGGCCTGGTCAAATTTAGCCCGGAGATCCTCGCTTCGTACGTCCACACCGTCTTGCCTTCAGAATGGAAGAGTCTTGTCCGTGTGCAAGTGGATTGGGCCCGCGCCCCATACCCGCTGACCCCTCAGTGGCTTCACCGTTTTTGGCAGGAGATGCCCTTTAGTCGAGCGGAGGAATTGCTGGCTGCTTGGCCGTTAATTCCTATTTGTAATGGCACCGCAGCTGGATCTTCTCCCCGACGAGGGGGTGTGGAGTTGGTGACTGGTTCGCTCGCTGTTCATGTTCTACGGCTTTTACCTGATTTTTATGATAATCGTTTGCAGGAGGGTTTAGAGGATCAAGCAGCTGCAGCGGCTACAGCTTCTGCGATGACAGTGGGAGAGATGGAGGACGAATGGAAAGTGGTACGCGTTCCTTCGGATGTGAGTGGCGTGAGGAGTCGTCACCGGGGCCACATTCATTTGCACCCGCGAGATATATGCTTGGATGTCAAGGAGCTGGAGGCTTTTTCGCGTGCAACCAAAGAGGCGGTAGAAGAAGGCATGGTTGTCACCACCACTGATCGTAACGGTTGGCAGCGACGCTCATCGTCCATTTCGAGGACACCTACACCTACTGCTGCATCAGTGACACATTCTTTGCCCTCGCAGGACATTGTCGCCCTTGAAGGGGAGGGAGGAGAAAGAGAACGAGAAGGGGGAGGAGACCTAGAAAGGGAGACACCGATAGGGTTGCTGGTTGATTACGATACAGATGGACTGGAAGCCATGGTGCCTGTCACTCAGGTCGTCCACGGCAATGACGACGACGTGGAGGATGCAGAGGTCGGACCAGCCACGTCAGTTGCTGGCGATGCTGGTTTTGAGCTTCAAACAGCAGTAGCAGCAGCAACAGCTGTGGCGGTGATGACGGGGCCTGAACACCAAAAACGCCTAGAGCTGCTTCGACTTTTGAGCCGTGCCCGTGCCCCTATTTTGGAAATGGCTTTCTTCCCCAAGAAAGTAATGGCGGACTTGTTGACGACGGATAATCGTGAAGTCACGCGTGCAGTCATCTCATGTTTACATACGTTCAAAGAGGGACTGAAACTGACAGAGAACCTCTCAGGTGTGGAGCAAGATCATCTACTACAGCGGCTTACGAGCTCCAGCCAGGGAGGGAATGTGCCTCTAGCCTTGACGGCGTCGGAGATGGAGAAATTGCGGCAATTACCTCTTTTTGAGACATTGGCGGGGACGCGTATTGCCCTTCTAGCTGGTGGTGGGCCGTATGTCATGCTTGATGATCGACGAGCGGGCGAGGACCACTTTTTGGACGAGCTTCTCTCTATCCTCGAAGTATCCTCTTCCTCCTCTTCCTCCTCCTTGTCGTCGTCTGCACAGGCGACAGGTGTAGGAGGCCTGACGCAACGCACGAGATCCAGTCGCAGTAGCAGCAGGAGCAATAATATGACAAGCCAGTCGAAAGTCCTTAAACGGAAGCCGGCCCTGGACGATTTGTACAAGGACTTAGGGGTGGCCACCCTGAGAAAAGCGGAGATCTTGTCTCGGTTTTTGATTCCAGAACTGGCGTCGATGGAGTCGGGATTGCGTGGGCGAGTCTTGGAGTTGATCAAAAGAAGGTGGACCTCTGATGGGCTTGTCTCGGATACGCCGTTGGTGATTGCATTGAAGGAGGCGAATTTTATCGAGAAAACAAATGGGGAGATGGCGCCGGCGTCTGATTTCCTGGATCCACGAAGTGACATTTTGAGGGAGGTTTTTGAGGAGGACCAGTCTGTGTTCCCTCCAGGGGAATTTGGAAGTCCGGCATGGTTATCGATTTTGGGAGACCTGGGGTTGAAAGCCAAGTGTGATGGGGGCACGTTGTTGGAGTGCGCGAAGAGGATTGAGGCGTTAGCACCTTTGGTGCCGTTGCCGTTTGCGGCAGCGTGTAAGGCGGCGAAGTTGATGAGGTATTTTGTTTCAGCGGATGGGGAGTTGAGTGGGGATAAAGCTATACAACGCAAGTTGGCGCCAATCCGATGTGTCCCTGTGGAAAGACCAGGATTGCACATGACGGGCCCGGGGTCGGGTTCAGGGGAGGCGACGGCTGGTGGCTGTGATACAGGTGGAGGGGTGGCAGGAGAAGCTGATGTGATCATGGCGCCCAATCGGCAGTATCAACTAGTGAGTTTTGGAGAAGCTGCTCCAGCGAGGGATCGAAATCTTGTATGGTCGGTGATACCTGTTTTATTGCCACACCTGGTACCACCGCAGCTTTGCTGGTCAACTTTGGGCTTGTCCTCACCCCCGGCTTGCGAGCCGGTGGTGCAGCATTTGATAAATCTGTGCGAAGGAGGAATGAAAACAACCACTACGCTACACGCTGATGGTACGTTTGCAGTAGTGCCAGTAGCCGATTCCCGAGAAGGGTCGTTGTTGGACCGGTGGGTGTATGGCGACTCCCCTGTGGTGGTATTTCAGAGCATATTTAAGTTCCTGGAGGAGCACTGGGATATCATCCCACCACGAAACAAGTTGGCGCTCAAGGACCTGCCTTGTGTGCCGGTAGGTAACAGACTGGTGAAAGCTGCACGTTTGTATTTCCGCCTGACTCAGGATCTGGCCCCATTTATGTTTGAAGTCCCGCGGTCATTTGGCGCGTACGATACTTTGTTTACTGCTCTTGGGACGCGGGCTAGCCCGTCCCCGCAGGATTATGCATTATTTCTTGCAGAGCTACAGGGAGAGTGTGGGGATAGCTCGTTGAATCCGAATGAGCTGGAGGCGGTGTTGAAAGTTGTGGTGCTGTTAGCCGAGACCTTGTCAATGCAGCAAGGGAAGGGGGGAGGAAAGGGAGGAACAGAGGTTGGAAGGGCTGTGGATGACGTGCTCCGTGGTTGGCGCCTTTATTTGCCGGATGACCGGTCGATATTGGTGTCGCTTGATAAGTGTTTGTATGACGATGCGTCTTGGCTGCGGGGCCGGGTGCATGCTCATTTGTTAAGGGTGGTCCATCCGCGCATTAGTCTGGAGACGTGTGAGAATTTTGGTATCCCTCGCATTTCGGCAGTCGTGCGGGAGGCTCTCGAAGAGGGTTTTGCGCCGGTGTTGGCGGCTTCCTCTCTGGTGAGCGACAAGGCCTCATTGGCTGCGACGTTGACCTCGAACGAGTTTGCTCATGCCCTGGCTTGTCTTTTGCTGACACAGCAGCAGCGGGAGGCGACGGGCGGATCAGCAACTTTCATTTTAGCACGGCTGTTGCCGACAGCTGGTAGTAGAGGTGGAAGGAGCTCGATGCTGGTCGATGATATTGCGAGCGCTTTGCACAAGACACTTAATGCATTCAAGGTAGAGTTTGTCACAACTCTCCGTTCTCGATTCCTCCGCAGCCACGAAGAGGGTGAGGAGGAGGAAGACATCACTTTGCAGCCGGAAGGATCGATGTTTTACGTCGACAGTGCGAATTGCACCGTGTTACTCGCCGTCACTTTGTTGCCCCCCTCCGTGACGCCTGCCTACGTACTGGCCATGGCTGTCGCACAGATGTTTTCTTTGGGAGGACCAGGGGAAGAATGGTTGGTAGCTCCCATGTCGGCCTTGCTGGCAACACATCCCCCATCGAATATTAAACAGGTTATGCAGCTTCTTCGGCTAAATGCCCGGGATGAGAGCCGTGCGCAACATCTGCGTCGAGGCATGCCTGGGCAGCTGCTGCACGATGTGGATCAGCATCGAGTGGAATTTCGACCCATGCGTGTGCACATGCAGGGGGAAATTGTCGCTTGGCAGGCGAGAGAAGAGACGACTGCTGATGGGGTTGCTGGTGTTGGTAACGACCTGCTTCGGTATGGGGTGGTGGTTTCGGGGAATATAGAGAGAGGCAATGGGGACGGCAGCGACAGCAGTAGGGGAGTGGTGCGGCGATTGTTAGTTCGTGTAGCGCCGAACAAAGTTCAGGAAATGCTGTCAACGGAGATCTACTCCTTCTCGGCCACCAATAGGGGCCCATCTATTTCGTCAAGTAATGATAGCGAGACACAACGGGAACCTCTCAGCAGTCGAGATCGGGAGCACGAGAAGGTGTCAGTCTATGCCGTTCCACCGCTAGTGCAGAAGATGAAGATAGAGGAAGATGTCGCGGATGAAAATATGGTCGTTACCACCTGTCGCGCTCCTGTGGGATCGACGCAGCTCCTTGCTGCCGTCGATGATATTCTGTCGCGCATGAATCTGTCGCTGGGCGAAGATACAAAGGATGTGCTGGCCCGTAACATTCGTCTGCAGCATGATTTGGAGGCAGCATACCATGAGACGCAATCAGTGCGGGAGGAGGCACATGGGCTGAGTATGGAGCTGGAATCAATCAAGCAAGCTTTTCAATGCCATATCTGTTTCCAGCGGAATGTGAATGAGATTTTAGCACCATGTGGACATACTACGTGCTCGACGTGCCGAGAGAGTTGTCGGCTATGTCCATTCTGTCGGGAGGGCATCAAGTCTTATTTCCCTTTCCATACAAATCACTTTTTGGAGCGCTAGACAAGAAATGATAGGAAGGAAAGGGGGAGGCCATAGGCAACGCTGAAGGTAGAAGATATAGATGAGGGCGGCAGAGGATGGAGAGACAAGAGAAGAGAGAAGTGTGTGTCTGTTTGTAGAGACGCCCTGACTCTTGTAGCCTTTGAGGCCAACCTTGGAAAGTAGAAAATGAATTATTTCCAAACGCAGAAAGATAGATAGATGATACAAAAGGACAAGTAACTACATTTTCATAATCACCCCAACAGCCCAAACAGTACGTAAAAATGTCAGAAAAGTTAGAAAAAAATGTGCATGTATTATGAGCACAAGTAGCGTGATGGAGTAGATAGAACTACATTATCGGCGCCTATGACCATGCTGGAAAATGATTACACGAAAGACTTTACATCGCGTGTGTATATGTGTGATACATAGAACCAGAGAGAATGGTAAGTCAAATATAAACTTGAAGAAGCCCGTTATTGCACACGATGAAGACGACAATACAATCTCAGAGGAAAAAATCAAAATAGTTGCTGACGTTTCAATCAATAAAAGAAGACGAAATGTAAGCCTCATTATATGACAAACACTCGACTTTTTGTATTTTTTTATTATAACTTTCTATTTTTGACACTTCCTTGAATTGTGTGCGTTACAAACTTTAATGATCTCCGTCGCATTGCGGTTCTTCACATACAGTCACATATGCACAATTTCTTGGGTGAATGCCTCTACTACCTGCCATTTGACTGCCACGCAAACTGTCTCCCCTTCACCTCTTCAATCGCGAGTCTAACCCCGATAGTGCGTCTAACCCCGACTGTGCCGCCGCGCTAAGACCTTGCCTTCACCAGGTCCTCCGTTGTGTCCGGCCCCCGGTCCCAAATCAAAGCTCGAGCTCGTATAATCATAACTTGACGGCATTAATCCCCCCTCTGCCTCCATCATACCCATCTCCTCCTTGTCCTTCTGCGAAATCCGCGAATTCAAACGCCGCAACAGCGGTAAGCTTACAAGTAGCTTGCCTGGGTACCACCCACTCCGCCGTCGCTCCATCGCTTCTTCCTCTGCCTGCGCTGCCTCTGAGCCCTTGAACGGTGCATGTTCCCCGCGCGCTGCTTCTTCTTCCTCTACTGTTCTTGCTCTTTCTTCTCTTCTGGCTCCTGGTGCTGGTGCTGCTTCCGGTATAACATATCCCCGATCGTACTCCATGGCAAAATCCACTGGGGACGGAAAGAAAGATAGGCGCAGATAAATAAAAATGTAATCAACAACCACTGATACGGTAGGCACCAGCGATACGCCTATCAACCAAAAGGAAGGATGACGGACCATTCGCCCAGGGACGCCATAGAACCCGCCCGCCACGATCGGCAAGCCTCCGTAGATCGCCAAAAAAATCACATAGAGCAAGGCACTCCCAAAGAAGAAGAAAAAATTGACCCACGTCCAGGTATAAGTATTCGTGGCTGCTTTATAGAGCATGCCGACCAGCATCCCCGTGAATGTAATCAAACCTAGCATGTACAAGTCATCCACGTCCCCCTCCGAGGATAGCACTTGACGAGGAGCTGACATTGCTCCAAAGGAAAAACCGAAGATGAGGATGGAGTCTAGGATGGCTTGGAAGAGCCACAAAGCCATTTGACCGAGATTCAGGTCCAGGTTGTCACGACCGCTCATGTAGGCCCAGCGGAAGCTTGCAGTAGAAGCAGTGGTAGCAGCAGCGTTGTAGTCAGTTCGAGAAATAGCTAAAATGGTAGCGGGGTGATCGATGGTGGTGGTGCTAGAGGCGTGCTGCATTCTCTCTGACTGTCGTGCGTCAGGCGTGGCATTGCCCATGATTGTGTCGGCGGAGAGGTCTCGGTCGAAGAGCCCAAAACTGCAAGGGAAGGGTACGGGTGGAAGAAAGAGATAAATTTAGCTCAACAACAGGAAAGGATTGAAGACCAAAAAAGCCTACGCAGGCAAGAAAAGAATGGAAAGTGGAAAGAGTCACATTAAATGTGAGCAACAATAAGCAATCCACAACACAAGTAGTTGAAAGACACTCACCAAATCGGCGGCATGGCCAACATGAAGTTGTATGACGTGTACACATAATCCTCTAACAGCGACTGCCCTGAAAAGCCAGTTAACCAGGTATAGGCGAAGAGGACAAAAGTCAGCACAATATTCTTGTAAAAAGAGTAAAGGATCACTTTGGATGTGCGCCGATAGGACCACCGCCCGTGCTTGAGAAGGAGTGTTTCCAGAAAACGGAATTGAGCGATAGCGAAGTCGGCTGAATTAACGGCTGGAGGGAGGGAAAAGGGAGAAAGAAAGGGAAAAGGGATTAGTGAGTGGAATGAAGACTATTTTTGCCTTCATCATGCTAGGTGCATACTATTGATCGGCGCTCGCCCTCCCTCCTTTCCCCCCCTACCCCGGTACCTTGCCGGCCTTCTCGCCCACTTATTCCCACCCCAACTTGGGCCTCTTGAATCATGGCCACCTTAAAACGAGAAAAGGAAAGGAGAGAGGGGGGGGAGGGGGAAGAAAGGAGGAAGGGGTCAGTGGTAGTGATTATTGAGAATATAGGTAGCTCTGGCAAGGGTAATTCTTAGATGCCCATGCCCCTGGACAAACCAACAACTTACGTCATTCGCACCATCCCCAATCGCTAGCGTGATGGGCGTCGGGTGCTTCACTCCCTTCTTGACCAATCGAATCAGCATCCGTTTCTGCGCAGGGCTGACGCGGCAGGCCACCACAGATTTACAAAGTGTGGCAACGCGAAGCAACAAGCGCTCCATTTCCCAATCTCCAAACACACGCGCAAGAGCTGGCCCGTCGATGATGAGAGCCAGGTGGTCAGACTGCACGTCTTTCAAAGGATTCTTGCTCATGTGAGAATAAGGCATTGCATCGTCCTCATCAACGTCATGCTCTACCAGAGGCTCTGAGAGCATCCCAGCCGCCACTCCTTCGCCCCTTCCTCCTCTTCCAGCACCTCTATGAAGTTCTGCAGGCGCCGTCGTATAACTTAATGCGGTGCTTCTCTTCTCCCTCCTCTTCCTCCCTCCCTGACTCCGACACCTCCCTCTACACCATCGCCATAGCAACCATCTCTTACAATCTCTTTCTCCTTGATAAGAGCGAGAGGATGCCCACAACCCGCCCACAAGCGTCTTGTCCTCAACCAATTGCTCAAAATGCGCCACCAATTTCCTCAACTGCTTCCTCAAGGCCGCATCACACTCCTCTTCCTCCCTCCTGCCCTCCCCGTCATCCTTGGGGTCAATCACTTTGATTAATGTCATTTTCGCATGCAACAACCGACACGAATACGCGATATTAATCGCCGTCTCCACTTTATCTCCCGTCAACACCCAAACTTTAATCCCGGCTTCCAGCAAATGCGCAATCGTGTCTGGCACTCCCTCCTGTAATTTATCCTCAATCGCCGTCGCTCCTACCACCACTAATTCCCTCTCAATCTTTTCTGCTATTTCCGCCAAGCGTTCACTTCTCCCCTCTACTGCTGTAGAAGCCTTCTGAAACTCATCAAGCCATGATTGAAAGTCATCTTCATCTACCTCTTTACGTGCAAGGACGAGTGTTCGTAGTCCATCAGCGGCAAAGACAGAAAGGTGGGCATCGAGTTCTTGTCTTGTTGTGCCCAAGTACGCGGTGGCCCGTTCAAAAATTACGTTATCCGCGCCCTTGGTCAACAAAACGATTTTGTTATCGGGCGTGCGCACGATGACGGACATACGTTTTCGCGTCGAAGTGAAAGGAAGGACGGCCAGAACTTGGTAGGTGAGTCGTTGATTTTGGGGGTTGAGGACCAGGGCGGAAGTGGGGGTGCGCCCGAGGAAGGACCAATTGAGTTCGCGGGCGACGGCGTTGACGAGGGCTTCTTCGTCGGGAGATTCAGCTTGGTAGGAGAGGGGGAGGCGTTTCGGTTTAGGTGTTTTGGTTGTAGTTGTTGCTGTGGTGTTGTTTCTGTCGCCTCCTCCGCGGGAGGGGCTGCTGCTCGACGAGAAGGATGATGACGGCGGTGGTGGTGGTGGTGGTGGAGATGAGGGAGCCGGCTTCTCCACTACTACCGTATGACAAACCGCCAGACATTCCGCGAAATAAACTGCAACAGTAGCAGCAGCAGAATCAGAAGCAGGAGTCTTGGAAATCATCTCTTCCACACTCTTACCCTCACAAGCATTTGACAATTCTGCAAGTTCCTGCAACGCCTTCCCTCTCAAAGCGAATGGATCAACTGGCAAAGAAAAGCGATGTCCTTGAGCTCCCTCTCTCCTGCCTCCACTCCCCGCACTGCTCCCACTCGTACGCTCCTCTTCCCCTTGGATTTGCTGCCTTTCCTCCCCCCTTTCTACGCTCTCTTCCTCCCTCCCCCCTTCCAAATTCCCATAGACCACACCCCCAACCGAACACCTTCTGAACTCCATGATATTCCTTGTGAGTGTGCCTGTTTTGTCACTGAACACATACCGGACTGAGCCCAAGTCCCCATTCATATTACTCGTCCTAGCCAAGGCAGGAGTGTCTGATGATGGGTCGTACATAGACAGATCTTGATCGATGTAGTAGGCTTGAATATAATTGACCATTTCGACGGTCACGTAGAGGGAAATGGGGACTAGGGGGGGAGGAGGGAGGGAAAGAGGGAGGGAGGGAGGGAGGAATGTAGGGAGGGAGTAATAATGTGAGTCTAGTCTTGATCAATGAAGTCACCTTTCCGACGGCCACGTTGAGGGAAATGGAGTATAAATGGATAAGAGAGAGGGATGGAGGGAGGGTGTATGGAAGGAGGGGTGCGATCGAATGGAGAAAGTGGGATAAAAGTCACGGTCCCAGGGGCATAAATGTGCTAGCCACACCCTCCCTCCCTCCCTCCCTCTTAAAAACGCACCAAAATTATTGTAAAGCAGCAAAAAAGTCACCCACATGCCCAGCTCTGACGCCTCCTTGGCAGTGGCTTGGCAATTCATCCTCAGGAAGGCACTAGGTCCGCCCAAATAATCCATACACAGGTAGTGCAGCTGACTCTCATTCGCGTCCGTCCATACCAAGTAAGCACCCAACGTCACGGAAACCAACAAAATCTGCATCCCCAAAATGAGGTATAACAGCCGGTTGGTCGTCACTTCGATGGTGGAAAGCTTGCTGGGGGCTGCGCGGGAATTCATAACAATTTTTGTATCATACCCGGTGTAGACCACTAGTCCCAGCGCCCACTTAGTGTTCCGCAGTCGAGATCCTCGCAGCAATAGATTGGCTTGGTTCACCCCCACCCTTCGCTGCTGTTGCTCTTGGTTCCGATCTTTTGGAGCCAGTTGCAAGGTGCCAGTAAAAGTGTGAATGCGGGAGTTTGGGGCTTCGCACTCGACTGCTGCCTCCCACCCTTGTAGGTCTGCTGCCGTGACAAATGCTCGCCCGCACCCATTCTCCCCTGTACGCGCAGCCTCCTTGATTTTCAAATTAGTTTCTCCATCGATGTTGCTTGTTTCAATACAGCAGTTCCCACTTGGCTCGGAAGAAGTGAGAAGGATCATGTCCGCCGGTATCTCCTCCTTGTCCAGCACCTTGACAATTCGGCCAACCCCTATGTTTTTCCAGAACACCTCCTCCAACTCTCCCTCTCCATTGTTGGTGACAGGGGTAGAAACTAGGCGCAAGACCCGGGCGGCGCGGTTGTTGGTGTTTTGGTCGGCCGTGTGCCGTTTAAAGTCTTCGAATGCTTCCTTGCCCATGGTCACAGCCAGCACTACAATCAAAGGAAAGAGCGTCGTGAATGGTGTCAGGGGTGATTGATACAAATCAGAGTAGGTCCCAATGAGCATTAGGACTGTCACAACCAAGAAGTAAATGTTGGCCAGGCGTCGGAATTGCTCAAAGAGTGCGCGAGGGAGAAAAGTGAAGATGTTGTACTTGGCCGTGCTAACGCTGTTGTCTGGGTATCGGAACCGCCTCTTCTTTCCGTCTTTGGTCGTGCGGACGTGCATAGGATAGGTTGGACTTAGGACATGGAACCGTCGAATACAGGTGCCATTGTTATTGCTGCTTGTGGAGGAGGACGAGAAAGGGGAAGGGGAGGGATGATGGTCGTCCGGGCTCCGCGGTGTGATGAAGCGAAGCACCATGTCGAGGATGGGGGATCGCACACATTGTTGCCGCTGAGCTTCCCGCACCGTGGCAAGCTCGTTGTCGTTACGTGGCGGTCGCGGTGATGGTGGGATCAAGGGCTCCCCTGAGGCGGCGGCGCCGTAATGTTGGCTCATATTGCTTTGACGTCGTCCTGGGTGCAGGATGGACGCTGGCTCCAAAGTGTTTGTGGAGCTACCACATCGTTTGGCTCTGCCGACAGGCCACCTGCCGTTGTGAGTATGATGAGAGCGTGTGAGTGGGCGTGTTTTGCTGGGTTTGTGTTAGTGACCTTTCAAAGTGGCAGTAGATGCATCACTGCTTTTCAAATCGTATGGGCGAGGCGTTTAAGCACAGAGTAGAATGATGAAGATGGGAGGAGGTCGAACGTCGAATGGCCAGACAACAACTGCCCCCCTTTCGAAATACCCTGGCCTTCATCCTCCCTTCCACGCACGATACAACGCAGAGATAACTTATCATTAGATGTCATGCAAGGCTTGGCTTCCAGCGTCTCCATAGGGGCGAACAAATCAATCATTTTCGCAATATCCGTAGCCTCCCACTATCCATCCTCACCACTCTTCCCCTATCCCAACTCCCCCTACAAATACAGGAAAAGCCATGCCGCCTAAATCCAAGAAGGGAAATGCCAAGGTGGGGCGGGCTTTAATGCGGCGGCATCAGCAGCAAGGCCCCGCGGCCGTTAGCGACCGCGAAATCAAGGAATTGGAAGACCGCAAGGTGCTCTCATCGGTCCTGGAAATGAGCTCCCTCGACGACTTTTTAGACACAGCTATGATGGCCCAACGGGACTTTTCGGCCATCAAAGAGCGAGACTTGCTTATTCTTGACGCGACTACAGGTGGATTAACCAGTATTTTGCCACGGGGCCAGGTGAAACCGGGAGCGAAGAAGGGGACGACAAGCCTAGCGTTTCGACAGCTCAAGGTGCCTCGTCGACCGGCCTGGCACACGGGCATGACTGCCATGGAGCTAGATCGGGCGGAGAAGGATAGATTTTTGGAGTGGCGGCGGGAGATTGCAGGGTTGGAAGAGCAATCGGGGGAAAGGGCGAAGGTGACGCCGTTTGAAAAGAATCTAGAAGTGTGGCGGCAGCTATGGAGGGTGATGGAGAGGAGTCATGTGGTGGTGCAAATTGTGGATGCTCGCGATCCATTATTTTATTATTCGGAGGACTTGCATGCATACGCGGCGGAGATGCAGCCGCCCCGGCGGAGGTTGATATTGGTGAATAAAGCTGATTATTTGACAGCGGCGCAGAGGGAGAAGTGGGCTGAGCTTTTCAAGAAAAGGGGTTGGCATTATGGATTCTTCTCGGCAAGGAAGGCACAGGAGGTATTGACGATTGAGGCACGGAAGGAAAGAATGCGAGAGATGAAGGAAATAATAGAGGAGGGTTTTGAAGAAGAGGAGTTGGGTGACGAGGGGGGGGAAGAGGAGAAGGAGGAAGAAGAGGAGGAAGCATCTGCTGCAGCACTTGAAGAAGTGGAAAGTGGGGAGGACGAAGAGGAAGACGAGACGGATGCCGGAAAGGATTTGAGCGCAATCAGTACCACCCGGATTTTGACAAGAGACGATTTGATAAATCGGTTGAAATGTTTGACTGCAACTGCTGCCAAGTCGTTTGCTGAGTGTGCGGCCGCTGCTGGTCATGCTCCCCCGAAACCAACGATTGGCATGGTGGGCTTTCCGAACGTGGGCAAGTCCTCGGTGATTAACGTGTTGATGGGTGTGACGGCTTTGGACCACGATAAGGTACGTGTGGCCGTGTCGAGCACCCCGGGAAAGACGAAGCATTTCCAGACCCTGCCGTTGGACGAGGACACCATGTTGTGCGACTGCCCGGGGCTGGTTTTTCCCTCCTTTGTTGCCACCAGCGCCGACATGGTGTGTGCGGGCGTGTTACCCATCAACCAGCTGAGGGATCACATGGCTCCGGTGGACTTAGTCTGCCGCCGAGTTCCCGGGCCGTTGCTGCGAAGCTACTATGGGTTGAAGGGGGAAGGGACAACCACCTTCGAACCATCCTTGAAAGCCACCTGCAGTACCCCCAGCAGCAGCAGCGGCGGCGGCAGCAGCAGCAGCAGCAGCAGCAGCAGCAATAGGACTCCTGTACCAATTGGCAGCACGACTGCGGTGCAGACAGCAAGGGAGTTTTTGGGGGATCTGTGCGAGGCGCGGAGTTACTGGACGCAAGGCTCGGGGGTGGCTGATGTGAATAGAGCGGCGAGGATGGTGTTGAAAGAGTACGTGGAGGGGAGGTTAGTCTACTGCCATCCTCCCCCCGGATTGAACGAGGAGGAGGCCGAGGCTTTCACTCGGGAGACACGGGTGTTGCTGAGTGCGGATGACGAAAAGTTGGATGAGCGATTGAGGGAAATGACGGTCAAGGAAGAGGAGGAGGAGGAGGAGGAGGAAGGGGAGGAGGGAGGAGGAAGCGATACCCTCCGAGGGGCCCCGGAAGGAGGGGCGGATGGAAAGAGAAAGGAAGAAGAGGAGGAAGATTTTGATTTTGAGGGGGAAAAGGGAGGCCGACCGGCGAAGGTGAGGGTAAGGCCGTCGAAGAAGTGGGGGAAGAAGGGGAAAAAGTTGAGGGATAAAAATCCGTACGATGATGAGGAGGAGGTGTTGACGGGGCGGGGAGGAAAGACGGCGGGGGCGCGTATACAGGGGAGGAAGGGTGTGGGAAGTGGGGGGAGTGGGGAGTTTACACGGGTGACGATGCCGCATTATGCGAGCAAGGTTTTGAGGGGAGGGGGAGGGGGAGGGACGGTTTGAGGAGGGGGGGGGGAGTAGGGTGGGCGGGCATTCGGGAAGTTTTGTCAGTCAGGTGAATGGGAAAAAAGAAAAACTTGAAAGTACTCTAATAGACCAACTATATCAAGAAGAGTTGAAATGAATTGAGAGGGATAATTTTGTTTGTATGTCTGTTCCATTCATTCTTTTCTTCTTCTTCTGGGGCGTTCTCGTTCTCAACATCAGATTGCGACATAGTCGTGTAAGTTCATGCACTTGTGTGTCTTGGGATCTCATGCATGCGTGTTGAAACCTTTTCCACGCTACGCTCATTCATTTCCCTCTTCTTTTCTTCTCTTCTTCCCTTACATGCCTTTTGAGGCCATTCCCCCTCCCTTTCTCATCTCCACATTTCTACCACATTACTTCTTCGTTTTCCCTTTTCCCTTTGCCTCCCCCTTTCCTCCTTCTCCAACTCCATCTCCCGTGGTCGCCGCCGCTGCTGCCTTCATTGGGATTGGCCCTTCCCCCTGCGGTGACAGTGCGGCTTGGACCTTCCTAGCAGCAGCAATAGCAGCAGGGTACCGGGCGCAAAATTCTTCCACATCGAATTTTCGCAGGCAGCCCGCATAGTTCATGTACCTAAGGGGAGAGGAGAGGGAGGTAGAACAAGAAAAAAATCAGAGCTTCATTATGCAATATCGATGCATCCCTTCCCTCCTCCCGTCCCCCCTTCCCTACCGAATCTTCCCCACCAGCTTCCGTTCCGTCCAGCCCATGTCATGCACGCCCATCACCGACCATCCCACTCCCACGAAGCCATTCGGATCTCTCCCATCAATTGAATAACGATCGTTCAACTGCAACGCAACCGCCAAGGCAGCTGTCGGCGATGCCGTCCATTCCAAGATTTTTTTGGCCCAGTACATGCGAAGGAATCCGTGCATTTTCCCCTCTTGCACAAGCTGGAGTTGAGAGGCGTTCCAGAGCTGGTCGTGAGTTTGACCCTCTTCCAATTGAGCGGGGGTGTAGCAGTATTGGCGTCTGAGAGAGGAGGGAGGAAGGAGGGGAGGATGGATGAAAGCAGGGAGGGAGGAAATGTTTTTTTCTTCGATGAGAAGATTGAGTCGAAACGCATATCCGAGGAAAGAAAGGAGGTCTAAAGGGGAAAAAGGTTGGGCAAGAAAGCCCGATGGTGGTAACAAGGGATCCTTCAAGACATGTCATACGAGACGGTCAACCGGCAGGGAGGGAGAAAAAAGCCCTACAAGCACTTACTCGTCAGCCGCATGAACCCTCAATGTTTCCTGCGCCCATCCCGCCGCCCCCTCCAAGGAATCATATTTAGGCTGGTAAAAACAGAAGTTATCTGACAACTCCCTTCTCACTACCCCTTCCTCCACAAACGCCGCCACTGAATCGTGATATCTCTTCACCCCCTTCACCTTCAGCATTGCCGCCTGCACCGACACCTGTCCAAAATTAAAATATGGCGACATATGGCTAATCGCCGCCTCTGTCGGATCATTTCGTTTCTCCGCAAATATCTTCAATCTCTTTTCAATAAACCCATCTAAATTTGCCCACCCCGCCGCAGCGCCTGGCTGCAACCAGTCAATCTCTTTTACACTCCTGTCAATCGTCAGACCTGCAAGCACCTTCTCCCACTCTACACCTCCATCCCTTGGTTTCCGCCCAGGCATCCCAGCTACTGCCGCAGGATCATTTGGCAACAACCCCTCGACTGGAAAAGGCTTGAAATAGGTAGGGAGGAGGTCATGGATTTTTTTGCGAATCGTTCGGGCCCCAACTTCGAGCTTTGGAGAAGCTTGCCACACAGGCACTATGTTATGTGCATCCACCTGCAAAAGTGGGCGCCCCGCTCTGTCTAATGAAGTGGCAACAGCTTGGGCATGTACCAAGGCCTCGCGGAGGGGAGAGAAGTCAGTGATGACGCTGCTGGCTTGGAGCTCGGAGGCGAGCGCGGGGACCATCTCAGAAGGAGTGCCGCCTTGCAAGAGAAAAAAGGGGACGTTTTTCGCTTTAAGCGCTGCTTCCACTTCTTTCAGGCCTTTGAGCATCCAACCATAGGCGCGCAAGGTCGCCAATGAGTCTTCGGGCGTGGGAGGGGTGAGGTTGAAGCAGACGGCGACGGGCACGTTTTGCTGGCTGGCCAGGTGCCGGGCAAGAAGCAGGGCGTAATTGTCGTCCGCGCGTTGGTCGCGTACCATCCAGTAGAGCACACTTTTCCCACTAGCTTGTGGAGTGGTGGTGGTTAGGACACGCATACGACCGGGGACAAAGTAGTCGGGGAAGGCCAGGCTACTTCCAGCTTTGGGTTTCTTGCTGCCGGCTGCGGCGGACTCTTCAGTGCTGCCGCTGCGTTTCTTGTCGCCGTTGCAGCTCATGGTTACAAAATTGCGTCGAAAAGGCGAGAGGGATGGCGAGGCACAGAGATATGCGCTGGGTAGGACTGCACTTCTTCGTCGGGCGAAAAAAGACGACGAGGACGACGACAAGGCGGCCGTACGAAGAAGGAGGAACGACGACAGGATGGCGCAAATAAAAGCACAGGTGGCCAGGTGGCGACGGCGGAAAGTGGATCTCTCAATCGTTGCGCCTTTCTACAAAGCTGCGATTGCGGCTGGTACGACTGTGGTTGTGGCTGTGGTTGTGGGTAGTGGTGGCTGTGTGTGTGGTGTAGGTGGCATGGGATGGTGGTCGACAGCACTTTTTCTGCACGCATACCTCCCCAAAGAGTAAGGAAGCACTGAAAAACGCACACCTTGAAGAGCAACAAACTACTCCATGTTATCGAGCGAGCTTCCATATGGGAGAACCTCAAACACAAACAGACAGAATGAGCGCATGAGGGTCGCCGTAAACACGAAGGCGTCTGAATGCTGAATATGTGAGGCGGTGACGTGTTGAGATTGGTGACGCCATCAACCTCCTCCCTCTCCATGTTCCCACATCTTTTGTCAATTTTCGAGACCAGATAAGGAGCTGAGAAAGCGACTTCGCAAAATGGCAGTTTTTAATTTCTTTCCTTGACTATGGATGGTAAGTCTCGCGCACGTACATCACACTATTTGCCTACTACAGATACATTGCCTTTATCACAAATCGACATCCCTCACTCCACATCTTCCTCGTCCTCATCGTCCTCCTCCTCCTCCTCTATCTCTTATAACCTTTCTATGTATAGCCTCGCTCCGTCACCCACTCACCCTCAGTGCACCTACCACTCAATGATCCCCCTATCCTCCGGTGAGTCCCTTCCCCCCCACCCCCCCCTTTACCGCATCTCGAACAACTGCTTCTCCCATTCCACCACCCACCTCGACAACCCGTAATAAATGTACATATGCCTCAACAAGTACAACACCACCTCCTGCCAGCCAAGCGCCGGACTCTCCACTGCCCCCCCTCCTTCAGACACTACCTGCTGCGACACATCTTTTGCAAGCCCCCCAAACGTCGCACTCCAATCCAACCCTCCAACACTCAAGTGCAACAATGGCAAAGCAATACACAAAAACGCAACCAACACCTGCTTCTGCGCTGTATAGGCAGGCATCGTCCAGGCCGTATGCCATTGCGCTCCACGCTCCCTCCCCACCTCCCCCTCCATCACCGCCACACGCTGAAAATTTAGATGTCGGCGTAATTTGGCCTCCATGTCTTTCATGTGCAGACCCCCATACAATACAGCCACCTTCTTGGCGCCACTTTTTAATGCCTTCTCCACATCAAGCACCACCTTGCTGTTTCTTTCCAAGACCAACACCTCCGGGGCCGGGGACATTTGACTACTCGTCAGCATCTGCGAGAACGCTAAGCGCCTTAAAGTCAGGAGATCCCCGTGCACCGCAGCCCCCACCATGCTCCTCAAAATTTTGCTAAATCCACCTGCTGGAGGGTACTGCCGTGCCCAGTCCAACAACAGCAGCTGCAGCTCCGGTGCTGGAGTCAACCACATACACAAGCGCAGCAATCGGAAGGGGAGGGCCGAGAGGTTGTTTCGCATGAAGAGGAATTTCGGCAAGACTTTCCCACGGGACGTAAATCCATCCCAAAAAATTTGTGCCATTTCCTGGAGGTGGGCAAAGCGGCTTTTGGTCGTGTCGTCCAGAGCGCGTTCGCCCCGGGCGCGTTGGAGGAGACAGAGTTGTTCGCGCGTGATATCGGAGAGGTACCAGTTTTTTTTCCCGAAAAAATGCATGTTGTCCAGTTGTGGCTCGAGGCCGTGGGCAGAGGCAAGGTTCCGGAGGGCATCGGTAGCGGCGAGCTCGACGCCAAGTTGCTCTTTGGCGGGCCAACGGTCGTCCGTGTTGTCTGTCAGAACGTTTCCTTTTGAGGTGATCATTTCGTAGAGCACCACGTCGCAATCCGCACAGGCTTCTTCCAAGGCCTTGAAATATGTCGGGTCAGCGATATGCACGCTCCCGACGAGGCGGACACGGGCGCTGTCAGGGCCACCGGGTTGTTGAAGTTCGATCGCGGCGGTTTGGAAGATGAAGCGGTCCATGACCTCATCAAAGGTCAGACGGAAAGGCCCGCTGTCTTCGTGCGAAAAGTCGAAAGAAGATGAGGAGGAGGGGGAGATGCTTTCCCAGGGAGACGAGGAAAAGGGGGGAGAAGAGGAGGAGGTAGAGGTGGAGGAAGGCCAGGAGGAAGGGGTGCTTACGCTGCTGCTCGTGGAATCGAGCAGGCGGGATGTGAAGGGCAGTGGAGTACGCTTTCCGGGGGAGGATGGGGACGTTGACGGCGAAGAGGACGAGGGCGTGGGAGGCGGCTGGCTTCGTTGAAAGGCCTGTCCTGGACGGACAAAGAGGACGAAAGACAGGGCGAGGGGGAAGAGGAGCATGGGCGGTAAGGGGCGTGATGATGCTGCACACGGCGGCGACCGCATCGAAACGAGGACAACTTTAGCACTCGTACCAAGACCGCTGGGACAGGGCACCATTTCGGACCTATGTGTTGTGGTCGATGTGAGGAGAGGATGCACAGGTGAAACGAGAAAGTTGTAATGCAGAGTGTCAAATGTTTGTAGTGAATGAAGCCATCGCGGCATTGAAGCTAAGTCACGAGCACCTCCCCGCTCCTGTTCTAAACCTATATGCGCACAGACCTACACTGCTATACTGCACAAAAGATATCACCATCCTCATGGAGACGACAAGTAGTATACGAGCTCTATACAAATGCCACCAATACCGCTGACTCGTATATTTTCCCCTATGAAAGACAATACAAGAGCACGCGTTCTGGTACGAGGATGGTCCTCCACGCCGTCACACGCCGCCTTCTCAATTGCCCTGCCGCCGCCACCTGCGTCCGTGCCACGACCGCACATCATTTTCAGCCCCAGCAGCAGCAGCGGGCTTTTCTAGCCCTGCCGGCGGCAGCCAGAAAGACAGCCCCCCCTCAGCATCCTTCTATCGATCCTTCATGCCACGTGCTCCTCAAAATCACGCCGCTGCATCGTCCTTTCGCCACAGCGGGTGGCGAAGGCAGCAGCAACAGCAGTAGTAGCAGCAAAAGCGACCAGCCCCCTCATTTCAAACTGATTCTACCCGATATTGGTCAGAGCACCAAGACGGGCCACGTGACCACCTGGCGGAAAGAGGAAGGGGATCTAATCAAGAATGGGGACGTGGTATGCGAGGTGGAAATGGACCAGTTTAACGTGGGCATGGAGATTGACGACAAAGGCTTTCTGGCTCGCATACGTACGTATTGATTTGACTTTATCTGCCAAGCAGCCTTCCTTCGTTCCCATTTCTTCGAAGCCCCTTTCTTTTCACGCCAACCCTCACGTCCTTCCTCTCGTCTTTTGCTCACAAATACAGTGGTGCCAGCCGGGACGCGGGACGTGCCCGCCGGAGAAGCTTTGGCCGTATTAGTCTACGAAGAAAAGGACATCGACTCTTTTAAACAACTCCCACGCTACCATAGCAAGGGCGGTGAGGGAGGGGGGGAGGGAGGGGCAGTAGCAGCGGATGGAGACGAAGATGCGATTGCAGTGGATGGAGTTACATTGCTGAAATTTTTGCATAAATTGGCAAGAAATGGGTCAATTAAAGATAAAGGTGATAAGACGTGGAGAGAAATGTAGGGAGCGATGTAGGGAGAGAGGGAGGAAGGGAGGGAGGAAGGGAGAGAGGGAGGGAGGTGCACACGGTTTGTCTAACGTAGCAAGGAAATGTATCAGCATTCTATTCCATAACCACCGGCCCCTTCACTCATTCCCCTGCCGAATGCATCCCTTCCCCTGCAAACAGAGTTTTCCAAGAAGCTCCAATCCCTCGCCCGTCACGAAGACAAGCAGCTCCTCCGTGTTTTTGAGGCCAGTTTCGAGGGGGAAGGTACCCGGAGGGAAGAGGATTTCGATGTTGAGTTCTTCCTGGAAGAAGGTAGGGGCATCGTTCACGAGTTGGAGGAGGTGGAGCAGGCTGCTGACAAAGGTCGCGTGCCTAGTAGTAGCAGTGACGTGGGGAAGGAGGTATGAGAGTAAAGGGGATGTATTATGTGAAAAATTGCCTTTGAGTCTTGGAGGGTGTCAATATCGCCAACAAGAAGTAGAAGGAGGAGAAGAAGATGAAGAAGAAGAGGGGACAAGAAAGAGAACCAGAAGAAGGTCAAGATGAAGAAGAGGGGAAAAGTATCAAGTCCATAGTGATGCTTTTAGCACCTGAAGGCGTAAAGAGGCTGCTTCTTTATGGGGATTATCCCCCTTTCCTTTCTATTTTCTTCTGCTCTAGCGACATACTATGACTCAAGCTTTACTTTGTCCTGTATTTACAACGAAAGAGAGCCGTCCTCCCCTCCCTCACTCCCTTCTTCCATCCTTCCTTCCCTTCCCTCCTCCCTTCGATGCTCCTGCTTGCCATAGTAGGTTGCTCTTGAACAAGACAAAAAAAACCCAGCGGTATTGGAAGTGAAGACGGAAGAAGAAGAGGAAATAAAGGAGACATTGGGCTGAAAGGCAGCCAAACTTTCATTATCTGCGCGCGCGGAGGGGATGGAGGTGATGGAGAAAGGAAGGAAGGAAGGCTAATTAACTATTTGTGGCGAGGAATAGGAACGAAGGGGTAATAGGGAGAAGAGGACAGATAAATTTATGAGGCAATGAAAAAGAAATGTCGGCCCCTTTCTCTCAACTCTTCACACCCATCAACACATACTCACGGGCACTCACGTTCCATCGTCGTCATCGAGTCCTCCCCCCATGTAAAGCGCTGCCACCCGGGCCTCTGGCCCTGCTGCCGCGTCCAGCATCAAAGCGCACGCCGGCATTGCTTGCCGTCGCAAGGCCATTCCGAACTCGTACTGACGTTGCATGCGGCTGCTGCCCCGTGAAGCGGAGGGCATGCCAGAGGCTGTCCGAGAGGGTCCTGCGAGTGATGGCCCCCCCGGGCCTTTACTCATTCTCTTGCCCACGCCTTCACCTAGGCCGCTGCTTGTTCTCAAGGCGCTCCGAGCACTGCGTATAACAATGGCCCCAACGGTCCTCATCGTTGTGTGACCGGCGCTCTGTGTTGGTGGTCTTCGAACGAGGGGAAGGAGGAGGTTTTCAGTTTTCATTGGATACTGGCTTGACAGCGGAAGCCAACGATGCAGCCTGACAGTCAGCGCCAATTGCTGTACAAGAGGAGTAACAGGTTGAGATGCTCCTGCCGGTTAGTGTGTGTTGTCTGTAGCAGCCGCGGTGTGATGAGCTATCAAGCAGCCACAAAAGCTTCTCTATGGTGAGCGAAGTAGGGTGCACGCTCGCAGGCTTCTTCTTGCAAATGCTCTGTCCTCCATTTGCAACCCCCACCACCACAAGGAAACTCAAAGTTCAGTACCATTGGCAGCAGTGGGATTTTGACCACGATCCCATTTCATCTTTTTCACATCATCCTTTCCCATGTACCCAGCCACAGACACAGGCAGGGGCCCTGCCTTCACCCTCCCTTTCCCAAGCAACCCTCGCGACTTTCCCAGGCAGCCCTCGCCTCCACTGCAAACACTATGGCGAAGAAAAAGGTTCTGCTCATGGGCAAGTCCGGCTCAGGCAAAACATCCATGCGCTCCTTCATCTTTGCGAACTACATGGCGCGGGATACGATGCGACTGTCGCCCACTCTGGACGTGGAGCATCACCACGTCCGGTTCTTGGGGAATTTGGTCTTAAACTTGTGGGACTGCGGCGGGCAAGACGCGTTTTACGAGTCATATTTTGATAGTCAACGCGACTTGATCTTTCGGAGTGTGGAGGTGTTGATTTATGTGTTTGATGTGGAGAGCGCGGATACGGAGAAGGACCTGAGCCATTTTGTTGGGGTGCTTGAGGTGCGTAGAGCGGGAGAAGGGACGGAAAATATTAAGAGCGGTGTATATGTTTATGCACTGTTGGTGTTGGTGCCGTTGAGTTTTCGAGCAAGTCGACTGGTCTTTTTGGGGTGTTATTGCTATAGGAGAGGACATTTTTCTTATTTCTGCTTGAGTACTCATGTGTCGTTGCTCTCTCCCTCTCTCTCCCTACTTCTTCGCATGTCCCCCCCACATCAGGCCATTGACCAATACTCCCCCGATGCCAAACTTTTCGTGCTCATCCACAAAATGGACCTGGTGGCCGAGGACGAACGGGAAGCCGTTTTTTTAGACAGACAAAAAATTATCTTGGGCCAGGTGACGCCGCACTTTAATTTTTCTGTCACGTTTTTCAAGACGTCCATCTGGGACGAGACGCTTTATAAGGCGTGGTCGAGTATAGTGTACCAGCTTATTCCGAATGTTAAGGTATTGGAGCACCAGTTGGAGAGCCTGTGTGGGATTTGCGGGGCGGATGAGGTAGGGAGGAGGGAGGAAGATAGGGAGGGAGGGAGGGAAAGCGGGATGGAAGGGAGCAGTGGGAGATACGCTATGGGCCACGTCTTACAGCGCATGATGCACGGGTTTGACTTCACTGTGTATATATTTCCGATATACGGACTACCACTGGTCTCCCTTCCTCCCTCCTTCCCTCCTTAGATGGTGCTTTTTGAGAAGGCCACCTTCTTGGTCATCTCCCATGCCACCCACACAGCACACACGGACGTGCACCGATTCGAGAAGATCTCCAATATCATCAAACAGTTTAAGCTCAGGTACGACCGGCGGCGGTGGAAGAGAGGAGGGGTAGGGCGGCAAAACAATAAGAGGCTTATATGCGGAAACGGGGCACTTAAACGTTTTCGTTCTTATCCCGTGTAACGACCTCTTTACTTTTGGTCACAAGCCATCTCTTCTGTCCACAGCACCTTTTCTATTTTCCTTTCCTTCACACTCTCCCTTCATATTCATGACTCGGCTTTAACACAGCTGCGGCAAGACCCAAGCGCAGTTCCAGGGCATGGAAGTGGGTAACTCCGCCTTCACGGCCTATATCGACCTTTTTACTAGCAATACCTACATCATGGTCATTCTCTCCGACGCCCGCATCCACACCACCACCACACAAATCAACGTTAGGGCGGCCCGCACGGCTTTTGAGAATTTTGTGCCTTAGAGATGAGGTGGGGGGTAGAGGGATGGGAAAAGAGATGTGGCAATGTCTGTCATTGTACAAAAGTGTAGTACCTATGAAATGAAATCAAATCGCACGTGTGTAAATCATGTCCATCTTGCTTCTGGCGCACGCCCAACCTCACCACCCTATGGCGACACCTTGCTTTTGCAACCTTTTGCCTTTCCTCCGGCCCTTTTTGGGTGACTATAGCCCCACTATCCTCGCATCGCGCTCAAATGTGCACCACTTCAGCCCTAACGTCATTTCCTTTGCCATTCGTATGCTCTGCCGGCCCTCTCTTGCCCCACACAGCATCGCCGACAGGCGAACGAGGAACACAAAAAACGGGCGAGCATCACGAGCAACAGCTTCCAACACACCACCACCCAGCCTCTCACCTACCCACGCACCCGATAGATGTGGGAAGACGACGACTATGACGATGTCAGTGAAAATGACCCACCGTCCCGGCAGCCACTGGAGGAGGAGGAGCAGGCAGAAGAAAAGCAGCAACCATCCCCCATAACGCCCGGAGAAGCGGATGCTCTGCGAAATCGGGTGCGGGGCGAGCTGGCCAACCTGCGCCTATGGCTCTTGGCCCACCAAGGCTGGAGGGAGTTGCACGGGAAGCTCGTGCCGCGCGAGGAGGACAGGGGCGCGGGGAGCAGTGGCGGCAGTAGCAAGCCGCTAGACCTCCGGGGTCTGTATGAATACATGCAAGGGCATTTGGAGCTCTTTCGTGACTTTCTGGCCTTCTTCTACGAGCCTGGCAGCAATGATATGACGCATGCTGCCGTACAACTCAAGTTTCCCCCGCCGTCACTACAAAAATCTGCTCCCGCAGCAGGCCGGTCTCCAATGACGACGGGAGCACCAAAGTCAGGAGCAGCAGCAGCTATGTCCGCCTCTACACGAAGATTCCGACGGCCCGCCGCGTCCCAACCCAAGCCAAAGACTGCACCTGCTTCTGCTTCTGCTCCCACTGCTGCTCGCAAAAAGGAAGCGGCCGTGGCAACGCTACCGCCACCACCGCCGCCGCTGCCGACGAAGAAGGCATCTACTAAAGCACAGGTAGTCACGACCACGAAGCAGCAGCAGCAGCCCCAACAGAAGCAACAACTAGATCGTGCTTCCCGGTCATCTCCTCCCGCTTTTGACCCCGCGAAATACGAAGCCGACTTCCTGTCCGAGCACACCCCAAGCAGCCTGGGGTTGGCCTTGGAAGAGGTGGCGACGAACGAAGAACTTCAAGTTCATTTCACTACCGTCTCGAATGCCTGGAGCCAGCTCTACCGCGTTTTGAACCAGGCCGATCGTCGGATAGGACAACGGCAGAAGTTCTTCTTCAAGTACGGGCGGACGGCGGCCGAAGCTGTGTTTTTTGATACCATGTTGGCGTTCCTGAAGTGGTTGCTCGACCCGCGGACGCACCCACAAAAGAAGAGCAACAAGGATGACGTGGCAGCGGAGGGACAAGGGCAAGGGGAGGTGTTAGAGGTGCCCGATGAGGAGGTGAAGGAGAGGCGTGATTTAATTTTGGACCATTTGCATGCGCTAGGGACAGGGCCGTTTTATAAAAAGATCGTAGGGGCGATGAAGAGAAAGATGCCACCACCGCCGCCGCAACTGGTAGTTGTGGAGAAAGAAGAGCTGGAGAAAGAGGAGGAGAATGAAGGGGCTGAAGGAAAAGAAGAACAGGATGAGAAAGTGGCACTGCATCTCGTCTGCCACCAGGAAGCTGAAGCCGCTGCCGCTGCCAAGAGCAAGGCCGTAGGCAAGGTTAAGGGGAAGACCCCAGCTGCAGCCCACCCTCCTCCGGCGCCTGCAAGACACAAAACCCCTCCTTCTCCTCCTCTCCCAGCTTCCGTCCGCACCCGCATCGTCGCCAAACGCAAACGACCTACCCCTGCCGCCGCTGCTGCTGCAGCCTCCGCTTCAGAAGGTGCTGCGTTCGCGCAGACCTGTCTAGGATCGGAACGATTTTTCAAGAAGCAGCTTCCGGGGGGGGAAAGCAGGGGTGTGATTGGCCTAGAACCGCCAATGGCGTTACTAAATCAAGTAAGAAGGCTGGATGTACCCACTATTCAGGAGGTGCGTTCAATCGTTTGTTCGCTTGTGCCTTCCCATGCGGATGAAAGGAAGAAGTTGGAGGATCGGTATGTTGCCACATTTCCTGCGTGGGTGGATGATTTGCTGGCAGGTTTCAATCTACTTCTTTATGGGGTAGGTTCTAAGAGGACAATTTTGGAAAGATTTGCCGAATACCTGAGGAAAGAGGGAGCGGTGGTGGTTGTGGACGGGTTGGACCCGAGGGCGGGGAAAGCGAGCCGATTGTTGGAGGTAGCTACAGAAATGGGGCATGGACCCGTGACTGCAGTGGATGAGGCAACAGCAGGAGGGTGGGCGGGCGTGGAGGCGTTGTGGGCAACAGCGGCGGTAGGGGGGACGGGGGCTGAGGGAGAGAAGGGATCTGTGGCGGGGTCTTTGTCGTTCTCGTCCTTGTGGGGAAGGGAGATGAGCTTCGGGGGAGGTGGAGGTGGAGGGGGAGGGGGAGGGTTGTCGTTGCCTTCCAATCAGGGCAAGCGCCGACAGAAGGCGGCAGTACGATCTTGTACCTTGCGCTCGGCGCAGCAGCAGCAGCAGGGGGATCCAGACGTGCCGTTGTTTTTTGTGATACATAGTTTGGATTGTCGAAATATGTGGCAGCATAAGGGGGGGCATAGCATGCTGGAAGCCTTAATTGAGCTGGTCAATCGTCCAGGCGTGCATTTGGTGACATCGGTCGATCATTTAAATGCGCCATTGCTCTTCTCTGCGCAGCATCTTGAGGCAATGAGCTGGGTATGGCATGATGTCACGACTCTAGCACCGTATGTGCCTGAACTAGCCGCCCATTCCAGCGAGAAACACGGGGGCCAATCGTACCTGCCGGCAGGGGAAGGACTCAAGTACCTGTTGCAATGCGTGACGAAGCGGCATTTGGAACTGCTACAATTCCTCGCTGTCCGTCAATTAGAGGAGGAGGTGAAGGAGGCCAATCGTCGCGTGGAGACGGCGGCGGCCAACAAGCGCCGGCGGAAGGAGGAGGCAACCAATGGTGTGGGAGGGAGGGTAGATGGTGCGGCGGGTGCGGAAACAGCATCAACAGAACGCGGGATTACCTTTGAAGATTTGGCGCAGCAATGTGCGGATAAGATGATTTCTCGAAGCCACGGGAACCTTCGACAGCTGTTTGATGAGCTTTTGGACCACCGTCTGCTCAAGAGCAAGGGCATGGGCACCAAGACCCGCTACTGGATACCGCGTTCCACGGCAGAGCTCAAGATGATTGTCAATTATCGCGAAAAGTAAAATCAAATGAATGACATGCGATGCAGCAGCTGTTTGGTTTATATGGCCGACTGTTGGTCGAATTAAGTCACCTTGCATTCGCTTCGGGAAGCAAGACGGACGACGACTAATTTCCCCCAAACTATCGAGAATTCGACATGACAGCGATGGCACGCATAGAACCATTGCAATATAAAACACTTTTCTGATTGTTTCGTGTCAATATCGCTGCCCAGTAGGCGTGTCGGTTCGCTCTTTACATACACTGCTTCTTGTTCTTTGTCTGCTTGCGTTGCTGCTGGCTGAGTTAAAACATCTCGTTCTGCTGGCTATCCTTCGTCTATTTTTACGCGCCTTTATACACAGATATGCGGACAAACAAGATATAATGCCTTTTTTATGCCTCCTATCACGTTTACCAGATTTCTAGTTTGATCCATTTTAAAGCCCGCTCACTCCCGTTCCGTCTGTAAACGATTTTTCCCACTCACTCATTTTACCTCTTGCGCTTCTTCGTCTCTCCATTTTTCTTCTCGCGTACATTACTTGACTGGACTGCTGCTGTGCCGGCGAAGGGGGATGGCGCGGACAGGGCTCAAGTGCCTCGACGCTCCAGCGGCTGGGCGGCGCGGAGGGGAGGCAGGGTTAGGGGCAGGTAGTTCACCCCCTCCCGTACGTCTCATCAAGATGGGCCAATTCATCCACCACGACATCAAGTCAACCAACACGGGCGTGAACCGCATGGAGCGAAATCGACCCTCTTCCAAAAAGAGGCGATGTGTGACTTGAAACGCCATCTGATCCCAATGCCGCCGCGTGTGCGGGCTCACCCAGTACGACAGGCCCACCAGCGACAGCCCCCTTGCCACAGACCGTCGCACCAAGCGCCGCATCCGATCATCATTCCGTTGTACAACTCCTCCCGCGCCACCTCCTCCAGTCCTAACCCCACTACAGCTTCCTTCCACTGCCTCTCGACCACCACCCGCCCCCGCTCCCAGATAAGGCATGTATCCTCCTGCCGCTCCTCCGCCTCCTCTCCCTCCTCCGCCGGCTGCTCCGGCCCGCCCTCCCTCCTGCTGCTGCTGGCGTCGATAAGATGTCTGCTCAATCTCATCCTCATGTTTCATCAAATCCCCCAAGTGCCACGCCCGTAAAATACGTAACGTCGACCTCATATGCCTCAGTTGCACCCGAGCAGCGTGCAACAACACATCAGCATCATACATGGCTGCTTGCCTCCTTCGCACCAACTGACTCAACTCATGCAGATCATCGCATGCCAATAACTCCCCCTCCAAACCCCTCAAGAAGGCCAAGGCAACCGCGAATGTCACATCGGAACCTTCTGCCATACTCACCTCCAAGATCCTCAACGCCACAGGCGGTGGGAATATATTAATAAAGTACACCAGTAACCAATGACCTGCCATCAACTCTAAATTCAGATACAACCCATCACAATGCCGATATAACGCCGGCAGCTCTGCTTTTAACAATTCACCCAACGCCCGCATGTCCGCCCGGGTCCCCAGCAAGGGGGGGGAAAAACACAAGGGGCTCACTTCTTCGCACATATGCGCCAGGGACCAAAACGCAGTCTCCTCACTCACCACCAACAGCAACAAGCCAGCGATGAAATTCATCCCCTGGCAGTAACCCACCGACGGGTTCCTTAATGCGTACGTCCTCAGCACCCTCCGCAACGCCGCCCTCCCCTCCGCTGTATTAATCGCAGCATCGGCATCGGCGAACGCCCGGCCCAAATCAAGCTCTATATCCATTGCCACTTTCGCCCCCCACGCCGCATCCAGCTCCGGCATCAAAATATCCATCTCCATTCCCCCCTTCACTCCCCCTACTTCTAATCCTGCCGCACCCCCACCCATTTCTACACCGTAATGCCTCTTTCCCTCCCTCCATCCTCCTCCACCTCCACCTCCGACCCCCGCTCCCTCCCTCTCCCTGCTGACACACACCCATGATTCATCCTCCCCCTCCTCTCCGACCACCCCCAGACCCAGATTTTCTTCTTCGCTTGCCTTGGCCAAGGTAGAATAGTAACCGACACCGACTGCCTCTCGTTTGGCTTGCGCGCCGCTCAACCATTGGTAGACAGAATCACGAAGATCCGCGGGTACGCCGTCCCAGACTAAGGCCTTTAACGCCTCGACGTTTTTGTAGCCACCACTACTGCTGCTGTGGAAGCTGCTGCTACAATATGTGCTGCTTGTGGTGGTATCACTAATGCTGCTGCTGCTGCTGGTGGTGGTGGTGGTGCTGCTGCTGGTGCTCTTGCTGCTGCTGGTGCTAGTGTCATTGACCCACGCCCCGTTAGTGGTCTCAGCCTGCGCGCTTTGATGCAGTGGCGACGAGGAGAAGGACGATGAAGATACGGTGGATGTAGAGGTAATTCGCCTCCTTCCTACCGTCTCGGCAGGCGAAACTACAGGCACAGAGCTCCCTCCTTCCCCTCCTCCAGCCCCACCATGAGCAGCCGCGCTGTGTCGTCGTCGCCGTTGCGCCGAGGGACGAAAACATTTGATCCGATCCCACCGCAGCCGCTGCTCGATCGCTCGTAGCTCTTCCAGGCTCTGTAAATGCTGAAATTCAGTCTCGGCGTGCTCGGCGATTGGAAAGCCAAAATGATCTCGGAGCACGGGACGAGGTGAGAGTGGTATGGCTTTGGGGAGTTGTGAGGAAGGAGAGGAGGAGAAAGAAGACACCCCAGCCTCTGCGTTGGCGTAGGAAGTAGAATCCTCTAACCCTTCGTTCTCCCCGTCTTCCTTGCCTTGCTTTCCCTCCACGTCTTCATCCCCCTCTACGCTGATATGTCTCTGTCCGCTCTTTCGCTGCTGTCCCCCTTTCTCCCTCGCGCCTTCCCTTTCCTCCTCCTCCTTCTCCACCAAGGCCACCGTCTCCCCCACCCAGGTCGCCACATGAATGAACACTCCAGAAATCACCTCCCCCGTCACCGGTGCTGTGCATGGATACCATCGATCTACCCTCCCATCCCGAAGCTCCACTCGCGCACTCGCCACCCGTGACACATTGAAGTCGTAAATGGAATAACTGTCCATTTCCTCCTCGTCCTCCTCCTCCGCCCCTTGCCCCCGGTTCTTGGCTGGCCCGGGGCCTACAGGTCCGCTTTCAAATAAATCGACCTGTAGCATCCCTGCTGCCGATCCGGGTAGCCGCTCCGGCGGTAGTCGCGAGGCGGGTCGTCGTGCTGAAACCGAGGACGCTGCATTCGCTGCGTCACTCGTGATCCCACCTTTACAGTCACCCTCCTTTTCCTCATCACCCTCCTCCACCTTCTCCTCTTCCTCGTCATTATCATTGTCGCTGTCACTCAACAGTCCCCATTCGGCACGAAAACTCTCGGCGCCCAACGGAGTGGGCCATAGGCCTTCAGGTGGAAGTTGAAATGCAGTCGACCGTCGATGCCGCCCCTCATATGTCAATAGCCAGTAGTACGCTCGCCGCCGTGACAGCCCACTTTTGGGAATAGATTCGATGCCTGTGTGGAGTGTGATGGGGGGGTGCACATGGTCTGGTTGCATCATTAGTCATCGGGCCCCATCATCAAATCAGGGGGCGGGCTTCCTAACTAGCTCTCAAAGAGAATTTTACCTTGGCTGTAACACCGTAGTCCCCGCATCTCCACGGTCAAGGACGGGTCTCGCTTGGCCGTGCGCCCCATGGCTAGGGCGTACCTTTTTTGCAGCCTGTAGATGTGATGTGTGCTACTTTTGTGTGGGAGGGGGAGGCGGGTTAGCAAGCGAAGTAGGGGGGAGACATCAGTTGAAAAGAAAGCAAAACTATGACCAGCTGGCCACCAGGCACCCAAACTCCTTGGCCGAAAGTCACAGATTTTGTAGTGCCTAGAAAACAGGAGGAACGAGGAATTTGCCTGTAGGAGCAGACGCAAATGCATTGGGCACATGACACTCTCCTTCACTTTCGGGGGGGGTTGCTCCGGGGCGGCGGCGGGTCGTTCATCATCACAAGTTCGGCAGTTTGTCGCTGGCGTATGCAATAGCCCAATAACTCATTACCGCGTCTTTTTTCACGCAAACTTTCTCCTTCCCCTGCCCCAGCACCAGCAGGCAGAAGCAAGGGTGTGATGTGGGCGGAATGAAGAGACTTCGTGAGATTCGGGACACATTGGTGGACAGTGTCATGGGTGGCACACGCGACGAGGAGGTCAGCCATGGTAACGCAAAAGGGCCGTACGAGCATTCAATTGTACAAGATGGCGGTGGGGAAGGAGTGAAAGCAGGAGGTCGAGTTGGTGGAGAAGAAGGAGGAGATGTCGACTGGGAAGGTGGGTGCTTCATGGCTGCAGCGGGGCTCCTTCCGGTCCCGCACCAGCAGCAGCCCGTGGTCCTACACTCGATGGCCGCCCCTGCATTGGGAGATGGCATTCGGCGGGAGCTGCTCAAGCCTCCAAGCATATCGGCGTATAAAAACGACCGTCGAAGCACTGGTGGTGGTGATTGCAGCAGTGGTGGCCCCAGCAGCAGCAAGAGCAGCAGGAGTGGGGATGTGAACCTGAAGCGGGGAGACCGGCAACAATGGGGTCGACGATCATCATTCGGTGGCATGCAGATGGACCACCAGCACGTCGGCTTCGGCTACCCAGCTACACCTACGCAGCGAGAGCAGCGGGAGCAACAAGAGCAGCAGTTGAAGCGGGAGGTGCAGCAGCGACTGGAGCAGGAGCAGCAGCTGGAGCAGCAACAGAAAAAGAAGTCGCCGTTTGCGTGGCAGAAAACTTCCGACAGCCCTCTTCTAAAGACACAGGGCGGCAATAGCATGGCAGCGTCTACCGCCACAACTCAAGGAAGAAGAGGAGGAGTAGGAGGAGTGGGAGTGGGAGGAGGAGGAGAAGGAGGAGGAGAAGAAAAAGTGTCACTCCAGAGGAACGGTGGCATCCCTCCAGCACGACGGCTACCTTCCGACCAGCAGCAGCAGCAACAACAACAGGACGTGATACACATTGACGATGACGATGATGCTGAAGACGAGGAGGGCAGCAACAACGGCGCCGGCAGGAAGAAAGACATGCAAAACCTACTGGAAGGGGGGGAGGAAAATAAGAAGGATGGTCATAGTGGTGGTTCCACGAGGAGGGCCAACAGTCCGAAGGAAAGAGGCGAGGGAGGAGGAGGATTTGGAGAGAGAAGACGGGAAGGAAGAAGTTCGATGGCTGCTGCGGCTGCGGCAATCATGTCTACCGCGTCTATTTTTTTTTATTCTTCATCTTTCAAGCCACCCCCCACCACAAAGAACATCTCTGAGAAGATGGACGAGAAGATGGCGGAGAAGGAGAAGGAGGAGAAAGAAAAAGACGGGAAAAGACGGAATAGTTCGGTTGCTTTATCAAAAAGTAGAGCAACAGCTAGAGGAGGAGGAGGAGGAGGAGGAGGAGGAGGTGAAGGAGGAGGAAGGGTTGCAGCATTAGCAGCAGCAGCAGCAGGACGAGGTGGTGTGGAAGAAGGGAGAAGTAGAGGATCCAGAATGATTTTTCCAAAGGCTTCGGTGGTGGTGACGAAAGGAAAGAAAAATGCGGGACACGAGGAGGGGGAGGATGACTTAAGTGAGCTAGCAGGGTGTTTCTCGACGACGAATCCACCTTCCTCTTCATCCTTTCTTGTTTCTACCCTGAAAAGAATCAAGATGATGGGTGCGGAAAAAAGAGGAGGAAAAGGGAAAGAAAGTGGGAGGGAGGATGGACGAGTGGTCGGAAAAAAGAAGGACGAGGGGGAGGAGGAGGTGATTGTGTTGCTTGATGACGAGGAGGAAGGGACTGAGAAGAAAGTGTTAGAGGAATGGAGGGAGGAGGTTGAGGAGGAGGAAGTGCAGGTGGTTGAAGAGCCATCAACGGCAGGAGCAGAAGCAGTTGCAGTTGCAGGCGCAGCAGCAGCAGCAGCAGCAGCAGTCACAGCCGCTGCCGCTGCCCTGACGATGGAGGAGGATGAGGAGATGTATGGGGACAAGCCACGCAAACGGATGCGACGGCCGAGTCCTGAGTCAGCGATGGAGGGCAGTACCAACTATAACAGCAGCAGTAGCATCAGTAGCAGCAGCAGTGATCACGGCAGCGGCAGAAAACGAAAGCATGCTTGTTGCGAGAGGCAAAAGATTGAGTGGGAGGAGGAAGAGGAGGAAGAGGAAGATGAAGAGGACTTGGTGATTCGGGAGGATGGAGAAGAAGGGAGGAAAAGCCTCACAAATTTACTACAGCAGCAGCAGCAGCAGCAGCAGCAGCAGCAGCAGCAGCAGCAGCAGCAGCAGCAAGAGGCTTGTGCAACTGTAGATTTGAGCAGCAGCCCCCTTCGCTCCTCTGTCAGCCACAGCAGCGATAGATATGGACCCATGGCGATGTGCGTTGATAACAATCCCTCCACATCCTCGTCCTCCTCCTCCACAACCACCACCTCCTTTTCCTCCTCTTCCTCGCGCGCCTTGACTTCCATGGCCCGAGTAGGGAGCGGAGTGGGAAAAGGGTTCCAGTCCTCTTGGGAGGGAAGAAGAGTGGAGGAGGAAAAGGAGAAGGAGCAGGAGGAAGATCAGGCCGTGTCGTTGAGTTCATGCTTGACATTTCTGTTGGAGACTGCGGAGAAAAAATCTTTCGAGACTGCCGCGCCCTTTGTTTCATCTCTTGTGGGACAAGGTAGTGGAGAAGCACGAAGAGGAGCAGCAGAAGGAGCAGCAGCAGAAGCAGTCGTCGGAGGAGGAGGAAGAAGAAGAGGAAGAAAAGGGAGTGCAGGGGATCCCCTTCCCCCATCCGAATGCTTCCCCATTGAACATATCAACGGTAGCAGCAGCAGCAGCAGCCGCAGCAGCAGCAACAACAGCCACAAGGAGAATAACAACAACAACGACAACAGCCACAACAACAGCACCAGCAATACGAACCAACAGCCTCCCCCCCCTTCCTTCCTCCCCTCCCCCCCTTCCCTCTCCCGGTTCTCCAAAAAGGGCGCCAGCAATGGCCCATACCAATTCACGGAAGACGGGCTGAGGGACGTCATGACCCGTCTTTTGTCGGATGAAGTCCTGTCGGACGAGGTCCTAAACCGCGCTCTCGACATGTTGGCCAAACAACCCCAATCGCACCAGCTCGTGCTGTTCAACACCTTCTGGTACGAAAAAATCAAGGAAGGGAAATACAACGACGCCAAGGCATGGCTTGCTCGGGCCTTAAATGGCCGCCCTGCCGGGGGTTTGCGCCTCATCTGTGTGCCCATCAACATTTCGAACGCTCACTGGGTGCTCGTCTTTGCCGACTTGGAGCGAAACACAGTGCAGGAGTGGGACCCGGCCTCGAAAGACTCGCCGCTCGACCCCTCTCGAGTCAAGAACGTCAAGGACGCTGTTGAAAAGGTGTTGGAATTTGAAAAATTGAATAGAAGGCCTCTGCGGGTTGTCCCGGCCCCGGAACGGTTACCGCAACAATCGGACGTTATTAATTGTGGGCTCTTTGTGGTGTTATATATGATTCAAATCTGTTTTTTACGGAAGCCCCCGTCGGAGGAGTGGAAGGCTGCTCATAAGAAGGAGGGACCCGAGGGAGGGAGGGAGGAGAGAAGTTTGATGAGGGGGGCATTGACACATAGCTCTTCGAGCGATGACGCCAGCGACCATCCCCTCTTCGGCGATAACAGAGTCTTCCCCAGCCCATCACCCTCCACATTCTTTGTTCCTCGTGCTACCCGAAGCCATGGTGGTCTCGGCCTCCCTCCCTCCCGCTCTGATCGCGAGCTGATCCCCTCATGCATGTTTCGGGTATCGAAGGAAGATTTGTTCCGGTACCGCGTGTTTTTGTTGGCTTGGATATTGCACAGCCAGACGTCGCATTTCGCCAAGACGGACCCTCTGCTTTTGTCGTTTATCCAAGAGGAACGCAGGGAGCTTGGTGGGGAGGGGGACGGGCGTGAGCAGCAGCTGCAACAACAGCAGGATGTGTTGCCGCGTCCGCTTAATTTGGTCCTGGGTGGTGGTGGCGGTGGCAGAGAAGGAGGGGTTGGGAAAAGAGGAGGAGGGGGAGGGAGGGATGGAAGGATTGCATTGCGGGATCAGCGGAAAGTTTTGAATGCTGTGGTGAAGGACACGTTGAACAGTGAGCCGATGCAACGCAAGTTTCTGGAAGCGGCCATGTTGTTGCTCAACTCATTCACTCCTGGTAATGATGGAGAGGGTGGGCCACGGGTGGTGTTTGTGGGGCCGGAGTGGTATCGTTGTTTGGTGGAAGGGAGGAAGAGGGCTGCAAATAAGATCATTGAGGCTTTGCCCATGGGGGAGGTGGAGGTGCTGGTTATGCCCTTGTACCATCCTGGGGCAGGTGGCTGGGTGTTGGCACGGGTTAATTTGATGGATGAGTTGAAATGTGTGTATTTACATGGCACGCATGCCTTGGGGGAAGCGGCGGCGATTCTGAGTAATGTGGAAGAGGGGTTGAGGGAGATATTTGAGGGGGAACATAAGATGCACTGGCATCAACGGACCGAGCTCTTAGAGGACGTGCCGTATGCCTATCAGGTCCCTGTGGCATTGGTGACGTTGGCGATGCACACCTCGAGGGATGGGCTGGATGGCTTGGGTGGGGGAAGGGGAGGAGGAGGTGGAAAGGGGAGGATGAGCGGTAAAGAGTTGCGCTTTCGCTTCGATCGGCAGGAGAACTACTTTGCGATGAAAATTGGCGTCATTCGGTGGCTGTTGCGGCACACGGACCGGGCGTAAATGCGATGTTTGGGCTGTACAGCCAGGATAGGAGGCTAGGGATGGAGGAAGAGCATATTACGTGTAAATAAAACATGTACAGCACGAGCAAGAGACGCAAGAGAAACCAAAAAAGTAAGAGCCTGTGAGTGTCAATTCAGTTTCCCATGAATACAGTGTAAATGTGTACCTTGAAATGTTGCTTTGGCCAGACCGACGCTTTGGTTCAAATGTCATGATTGGAAATTGAGGCCGCAGGGCGGCTGGTCCCCTCGAGCTTCGTTATCGGTGTTTTGTTGGGGGGGGAAAGAGGTCCAGTGAAGTCGACGTCCTAGCCTCTCCGTCGAATGACGGACTCCGGAAGGTAGTGGACGACACGACGTCGATGACATTGTGGTACTTCTCCGGGATTGGTCCTGGTAACGTTTCGGGCGAAAAGGCCAGGCTCGTCTCCAAGGCACCAGAGGGTTTGAAAAAGATTGGTGGTGCGGCCACGTGGGTTTCCATTGACGAGCGACCTAGCAACGCCATGGGTTCGGTGTGTGTGCTGGTAAGTGC
>Ga0160420_100015_pt1 | contig 131191 bp, 117 predicted proteins | sample CelAP2metagpilot_FD_108197 | JGI IMG/M metagenome (GOLD analysis project Ga0160420, IMG submission 108197) | Phycosphere-associated microbial communities from algal ponds in Kailua-Kona, Hawaii, USA - Cellana AP2-5-5 metagenome pilot | ecosystem: Engineered > Artificial ecosystem > Aquaculture...
CTATTAAGCTACATAGGCTACCAACAGCTAGCCCTTCTTCTCATCCTCCTCGGATACTCCGTTTCCTCCCCTTGTTTTATTTCTTGTCTTCGAAACTGCCGCCTGATAGGGCTCATAGTCTTCGTCTTCCGTGTGCGCAAGTTGGAGGTCGTGCTTGTACCGCTCTACCTCTGCCTTCCAGAAAAGCTCTGACAACTTTCGGTCGCTTTCGATACGAGCAATCTCCGTCGCCGCCTTGTCCTGGACTTGTGCTTTTTCCCTTTTCTTTCAATATTCTACTGTATAATACATCCTGCTGAACAAGACTTGTCGTATCTTGTCCAAAGGCCGGGGAGTCTCTGTGTATCTCTTTCGTCAATACGCGATGTCAAGCCAAAGCGGATTCCTTTCATCCTTTATTAACACTCCATCACTTTTTCATTATATACTTTTTTGCCAAATCCCCATGCGTAGCCCCGCTTTGCGCCTCTCGGACCAATGCTCCAAAAAGAGAGCATTCCCTCGACATCAGCACCTGCGGTGTCCCTTGCTCCACACATCTCCCATCTGCAAACACCAAAATTAAATCCGACATAATGATCGACTCAATCCGATGCGCGATGGTCACCGTGGTGCAATCCTGAAAACACGGAGCCGTACGCAGCGTAGCCTGGATGCGTTCATCCTCGATGAAGCTCACGGAGGCAGTTGCCTCATCCATCAGCAGGATCTTGCGACGGAGCAAGACAGCCCGCGCGAGGGACAGCAGCTGGCGCGTGCCCACCGACAGGTTGGCCCCTCCTTCCGCCACAGGCATATCGAGCGGGAGGGACAGGTGCACATTCTCCAAGGCTGCATGTAGCTCGGCATCATTGTGGTTCAAAAATGGATCTAGATTTAAACGAAGGGTACCGGCGAACAAATCAGGTTGTTGCGGAATCCACGCCACACACCGGCGGGCATCGGCACGGGGAAGGCTCGGGAGGCTTATGCCGTCTAACACAATATCACCACCGACAATCTGGTTCAGACGCAATAAAGCCGCGAGGAAAGAGCTCTTACCCGAGCCAGTACGACCAACGATTCCCACCTTCTGACCGGCGCGAATGACAAAGTTGATATCAGTCAAAACCAGCGGCAAATCCTCACGATAGCGTACGTTGAGGTTCCTGACCAAAATCTCGCCTTGTCGTGGCCAGCTTGGAGAAAGCTGCCCAAATATCTTCTTGTCTGAGATAGGAAATACGCCAGATTGCTCGTCCTCGTCTTGTTCTGAGGGCAATCGTGTATAGAAGTCCAAACGTTCTACACTAGTGAATAAGGTCTCGGTCTGAGCGCTCTGGCGGACGGTCCACTGGAAGGCCCCACACAAGACCAAGGCATATGTCAACGATAATCCCAACATCCCAGGATCGAGCGACGCGTGTAGGGCCACGGTCATAAGGCAGAGGACAGCCAGGAACCATGCACAGAGAATATCAAGCCGAAAGCCGAGGTAGCGCGACAGGACGATGAACAAAAATGTGCACTTCCCATTTTCGTCGAGTCGCCGTAGGAAGCGCTGCTCCATAGCGGTCTCAGCTCGAAAAGCGCGGATAACTTTCGCACCTTGTAAAGACGATGAGACATCCGCAAACAAAGGGCTGCGTGTGATAGCATCCAAGCGCTTGACCTCCCGAGCACTCTTGACGAACTCTCGACGGTACTTGCGAAAGAAGTACAAGAGTGGAGCCACAATCAGAAGCAGGTACGGGACGGCAATACAGCAGACTACCACGGCAGCCAGACATGATCCCGCAGACTGCAAGAAATCGAAGAGAGTATACGGCAACAGGTCGTCCGCCGAGTCCAGATCTTTGGCAAATTTGTTCAAAATTCGCCCGCGCTGATTGGAATTGAAAAAGGCCAGCGGCGCAGCCAGCACAGCTTCCAAAGCTTGATCGTGTAGACTACTGCTCGCTCGGAGAGCAAAGCGAAAGAAGAGGTCAGCGCGCAGCAAGCCCAACACCACACATACGGCAACGAGGATGGCGTATGTGCGCGGGTAATAATAAGCACTGTCCCGGGCAGAGCGTGCGTCCTGAGAAGCTGTCCAAAATTTCAGCCAAAAATCTGTCAGGGTCTGCACGCCTTGACTCATCAAAAGCAACAGTATAATGCCCATACCTGCACCCATGCCACCGCTGCGCAAATAATTTACGTACGTATCTCCATGGACGTGTCCCTGCACCCGATCCTCGGCCACCATGTAGCCAGCCGACACGTGGCATGTGCTTTGAAAGAGCGCTGGGGAGGAAGCGACAAGATCTGAGGACTTCTCGATATCGCTGGCATCTTTAACACCAATAATACTTCTGCTCTCGCCCTCTCTGCCTTCTTTATCTCTTTCATCCTCAATCTCCTCCTCTTCTCCACCTCTCTGAGCGCTCTTGCCCCTTCCCTCCACCGCCACCGCTGCTCCGCCCAACCTTTCCTGCATCAGGCCCTTCCAGTCAGGCACCATAACCCTCAACTCCTCCAAAGGCGCGCACGGAGCAACTATCTCTCCTTCTTTATCCAATAAACACACCCGTGTCGCATAGGGCAAGTACTGGAGTTGATGCGTCACCAAGATCACGGCTTTCTTCTCCTTGAGCAACAGCCCGCGAATACAATCATGGAAAATATGTTTCGACACCTGTGCATCCACAGCCGACAACACATCATCAAGCAAATATAAATCTGCATCTGCATACACTGCCCGCGCCAACGCCACGCGGGCCCGTTGTCCCCCACTTAAATTAACTCCCATCTCTCCGATCTCCGTGAGATCCCCGCTCGCCAGATTTCCCAAATCGTGATTGAGCGCACAAGCTTTTAGAGCGCGCATGTATCGTTTTGTGTCCAACACCGGCTTGAAGATTGACGTACTACCGCAATTACTGCTCCTACTGCCGCTCCTGCTGCCGCTCCTGCTTGTACTGGTAGTGATAATCGTAGCGGGTGTGCCCGTCGTCATTGCCGTCGGCTGCTTGGAGGGCGCAGCGCCAAAAGTAATATTGTCCCGAACAGTACCCACTTCGATCCACGACTGCTGTGAGCAATATGCCATCTTTGTTCCTTCCCACAACTGCACTCCAGGACCATGAACACACGACACCTCCCCCAAAATCACGTCCAGCAACGTTGACTTCCCACTTCCGACAGGACCTGTCACGATGAGAAGCTCTCCTGGCTTGATGGACAGGCTGAGATGCTGTAGGTGGAATACAGCCCGCATGGGATAAGATGTACGGCCATCATGTTTATCTTCCCCTTGCTCCTGCTTTTGCTCGCCTGTCCAGCTAAAATCACTGTCATGGATCTCGACGACGTTCTCGACCTTCACTACACTTTCCTCCGCCTTTAACGGATCTTCCTTTGCTCTTTCCTTCCTCCCTTCTCCAACCACTGGTAACTCCAACAAAGACTGAACCCGCCTAGTCGCTACCTGCGCCTCGGACACCTGCTCTATACTCCGCGGAATCCACCTCGCGCACTCTCTCAAGGTTTGCAGCAACGTCATCACCGCGAACACGATTGGAAGTTCCATCCGATTTCCCAACCCCCAAAATGTCAGGAATGTCACAGAAGCCGCAAATGTCGGCGCGACGAAAAAAATACCCATCGTGATGGCCCGCATTTCAGCGGCCCATCCAAGCGACTCCCTCTCTAACGCACGGGCTGTCGAAATACTTGCTCTGAAAGGCGCCTCCCACACGAACGCCTTCACCGTCTGAATTCCTGACAAGACCTCTGACAAGAGTCTCACGCGTCTATCCGTCCTCTCTGCTGTGACTCGCCGCGCGTGTCCTACCCGCCTTCCACACCACACCTGCAAGGGAATGATGCCCACGGTCACCACACACCCAGCAGCGGCAGGCCGAATCCCCACGTACATGATTAACAGCCCAAGGCCCGCAAATGCCATCAAGGGGGCGACCCACAGGAAATGTATGCTCGGTGCACAATCTTCATACCTTTGCGTATCATTCGCAAGGGTCGAGACGATCTGCCCTGTGCCCACTCTGCTCTGCCACCGACTGTCCAATTTTAAAATTTTCTTATACAATAGCCCCTGGACCGACGTCCGCAATCGCCATCCCGTCCGAATTGTCAACATAAACGCGCGGTGATGAATCAATGTCTGCATAAAGTTCAAGCATGCAAGACCAAGGGCTACTCCAATGCCATAACACCAATGCCCAGTAGAGCCCACCTCAGCCTCGGTCGCCACATCGCCCTTTAACCACGAAAGCAAATAACGCAGCACCACAGGCTTGGCAAGCATCAGTGCATACTCTATAAAAAGTAACACACCACTAACGTAGAAAGCTCGACGGTGGGTCCGGTACAAGGCGCGATTGAGGCTTGGGCGTTGTTTTGTCTGCAGCTCCACAGCCCATTCTTTCTCCAAGCGTTCCATAACCCGGGCAGCACGATCCTGCTCGGGCACGGGTAAAAGATCTTCTTGCTGAAGCGACTTGTAGGTCCCATAGCGTATGATGGGTATGACAAAACTGAAACTCAATTGCTGCCATGGGGTGAGATGCTCGTAGAGGTCTGCTGGCGGTGGTGGGGGGGCCGATGGCGCTGGCGAAGATGGTGGTGCTGCTGGCGGAGGCGAGCGTCTCATAGACTCTGCATCAGATGCCATGTCTGTCGTATTTGTAAAGTGGGAGGGAAGACAAGGGGTCCGATGGGATAAGAAGGGCACAGCAGGGGGGAAGACTGCTCCGGTGAAACATGATTAAAGAGATTGATTGCATAATAAATCGCAGGACTTCACAAAAGTGACCAGATGGTGGTAGAAAAGTGCAGGTAGTCCCGCACCGCATTTTCGACGGCCGCAATAAATAATGTAGTGGTTGTTGAAATGGGGGGGCGGAGGAACATTAGTTCTTTCACGAGTAAATAACGGAACATATAACCCCCCCTCCCCTTAATCAACACAGATAATCCATAACATGATGGGAAGCAGCGATAATTCTGGCGGCCACGGGATGCAGTCGAGCCAAACACATTAAGGCGGCGGTGCCGGGGCGTTTTCTGAGGAATGAGACCTTGCTTGCCATACGATACACACAAACCCGCCGAAAAAAAAAGACGAAGATGGAGCACCACTTTGCTGTCGTCAATACATCCTCTTCCTCCTCTTCATCATTTTCGCCTGCTATGTGGCACTTTCGTCCATGACACGAGGATACAAGCCTTTTCTACTTCCTCCGCCGAGTCCTACACCACGCAGGTTCCCCTCATCAATACAAGTTGGAAAGCCGATGGCATCGTAACCCATCTCGCGGCGGCGGCAACAGCAGCAGCAGCAGCAGTATCAGAAGTATCAGCAGCAGCATAATTTGCTTGTGAGCCACTCGTAATTGGAGTAGGGGAAAAGAAAGGAAAAGGGGATGGGAGGGGAGGGGGAAACACGGGGTGATGGGGGCGACGCATTTGGGGACGGAGAGTGAAAGATATGGGTTCTTGGGAAGTGATTACTTCCCCCCCCCAACATTGCTGGATTTGGCGATGGTGTGGAGGTAGGGTAGGAGGGAGAGGGAGGGTAGGCGAAACTGGTGCTCGGAGAGTGTTGATGTATGTGTGAGGAAGAAAAACAAAAGGAGACATAAAAGGCGAGCTCTTATTTGGGCATAGTTGAGCTCGTAAATAAATAGAGAATGACAAGGTGTGAATACTTCTGTTCATTTGCGAGCGCAGCATTTTTTGGGGACGCTATCGTCGATTCCAATGTTCATATTTCTTTATCTCCTTCTTCTCCTTCTCCTTCTCCTTCTTCTTCTTCTTCTCCTCGTCGTCCTCCTTCTCCTCCTTGTTCTTGTTCTCCCAATATACATGGTTATTTGGATACGCCTGCCTAGGTATATTATGGCAGTCTGACGAATGATAATTGCTTTAACTGCCCCGTAATTGCTTGCGTGCAATCTTAACATGAATTTGCACTTATATCCGCTCATTTTCTCACACGCACCGAAGGACACAAACAGACAGATACACAACACAAACCCACATGCAGTGCAAAGCGAAACTCGCCATCATATTCAACTCCAAATATTGATACTACTACTGCTACTATTGATACTACTACTACTACTACTGCTACTACTACTGCTACTACTACTGCATCTACTACTGCATCTACTCCCCATCAATTCATTTGGATGTACAGTTAAGACGACTCATTATTGAGCTGCTAAGCGTACCATCATCGTCCGTTTCTCTCTTCTCCCTGTTAGTTCTCACCTCTCCTCTCTCTGCTGTCTCAATCCACGTTTCTCTCTTCTCCCTGTCATCTCTTACCTCTTCTCTCTCTGTTGTCTCAATCTAGTCCTTCGAATCTTCACCCTCACAAACCACGTTCAATGTCTTCATGCTTTGGTACTCTTCTCGCCCCCCCCTTTCCCCCACCCGCCTTTGCTGCTTCTTCTCCTCCTCTTGCTGATCCTCGAATTCCCAACACTCTTTGCTCTTCTGTTCAAGCTTACTCAATCTCACACACTCAACCTCACTTACTTCATCTCATTCAATATCACACCACTCACTCAATCTTACTCAATGTCCCTTAAACCTTAAGCTACGGATGCCACACTACAAGAAGGACTTCCGACCACTTCTTCCTCCTCCTTCTCCTCTTCCTCCCCCCTCCTCCCCATCTTCTTCCTGTCATTTATGGTCTCCTCTGTTGCTTTCATCAGAGAAGGCACCACCACCAATGACACCTCGCCTCCCGCGATCCCACGTCCCTCCACGATCTCCCTCTCGACGAATGACTCCCGACTATGTCTTCGCCACCCGAAGCAACTCCGCGCATCCTCATCTTCCTCCCCTTCCTCCCTTCCTCCCTCGTCCCCGCCCTCCTCCTCTGTCAATGTCCATGTCGGTATCGACGACAGCGTCAAATTACTCCTTACCGTGCTATGTCCATCCTGCCCTCCCCCCGCCCCCTGCTCCGCTACGGCAGCAGCAGCAGCAGCAGCAGCAGCAGCAGCAGCAGCAGCCAAACGTGCTGTTTCCTCCGCCTCCAAAACGGCCGCGTATCGATGCGTGTATCGTTTCAATATCACCACAAGCAGTATCAGCAGCAGCAGGCCCACCACCAGTAAAGCGATCTCCTGTGCGAAGAGCCCATGCTTTCCCATGGATTCCCCCTTGCCACTTAGTGCCTCCAACAAACTCTTGGTCGACTCCCCTAGGTTGACCCAAATGAAGGTGAAAGGAAGGGAAGCAACAAAGGTGGAGATGAGAAATACATGTGTCGGACAAGGCAGGCAGGCCATGCCGTAGTTTTTGACACTGATTGGGATGGGGAGGAAGCGGAGGAGGAGCGTGATCTTCCACGGATGGCATTCCATGGCGTAGAACATGGCTTGTATCGTCCGCTTTCGCTTGGACATAGGTTTGGAGCTGCTCCACCTGCCCCGCTTGGTACTGCTGCTGTCACTGCCGCTGGCGCTGGCGGGTTGTCGTCCGCGTCGTCTTCCCTGAGACGCTTTCTGCTGCTCATCACTACCAGCAACCGCAATAGTAGTATTGCTCCGCTCTCCCTTTCCCTCTGCCGCTAATATTGTAGAGGAAGACACACGATGCGGCCGACCCAATGTGTCCCGTATGGCTCTAGACGCCACGACCTTCCCAATCAGAAAGGCAATCGTGCATCCAAGCTGCTTGCCCACCGTCAACGTCAGCAACGCCACAGGGTACGAAAATATTGCCCCACCCAGCAACTCTATGATTGTAGAAGGCAAGCACAAGATTATCCACAAAGCCACAATCAAAGCATAGTACACGGCAGAACGAGGGGCTTGCTGGCGAATGTATTCTGAAGCTTCCAACACCTTGTCCCGGTACCGCACTACCAAGTAGCTGCCGCTCACAAGGAACGTCGTTACCACCACCAAAAGCAGCAGGACCGGCCGCAATTTTTTCAGCGTGCCACACGTGCCCTTGCATTTATTGGCTCTTGACGTTTGGGAAGTGCAGGAAGAAAGTGCAGTCGGGTCAAATTCATGCAGATGGTCGTCGCCGTCCTCGACCGCTTCGTCAATCCGTAGGCAGAGGTGCTGTTGCGTGCATGCTTTCGGCTTGCCCTTTTCTTCCTCCTCATCATCGTCGTTCAAGGACAAAGTAACCAGGGGGGGCATTAGATGCATGCCCGCGGCCGATGCCATCGTCTCGATCATGTCCTCGGTGAAGTCTGCCGTGCTCTCCTCATCATCCATGTCTGTTCGAGCAGGCGAATCTGCTGTGGCTTGTTGCAATGGGCGTGGTAGTGCTTGTTGGGCATGGCAAAGCCCTCCTGACGGCGCAACCCGTCGACTTGTCATTCTGGACTGTATATGCCAAGTGTGGTGTTGTGCATTGATACGAAGTTGTAATGGTGGAACACGACGTGAAGAGTAAGAGAGCACAGTGAACACACGAATCGTCATGGGCCCTCCGATGACTTGGAGGAGCGAGTACTTCCCCAGCTTTGCGCTTGTCAGCAGGGCAGGGAAATAACTCGTTAGACAGCAAAAACTGACAACAGCAAAAACACATCACCGTATACAGCACACAACATGGCCTTGGTGATGCACACGGCTCACGAGTGTGCCTCCCGCCCCCCCCCAGAATTTTATGGGGGCATGAGCCGTTGAACGCTTGACGCGGTTGGACACCGACGCATTCGTTGAAAAACGTCTGCACCTGACAACAACGACCCACCTTCCTCGACACATGACCAATGAGCATTTTTTCTTCTTCATCTTCTCTGCTTCCTCGCTGCAGCCAGCGTGCTCGTCATTCACCATTCCTATTGTCCTTCCTCCTTGGGTTTCAAATACAAACTCGCCCACACCCCCGAGCCCAACACCGAAGCTATGACCCCTAGCGACACGACATTCGACACCTCAAAACCAAAGTACTCCCCTCCCAGCTTCATCCCCACCAGCCCCAAAATCAATGCCACGGCCGGCTTGAGGTAAGGCAGGTCCACCATCGCATTGGCCAGGACGGTGTACAAAGATCTCAAGCCCAGAATCGCGAAAATATTCGACGTATAAACAACGAAAGGATCCTTCGTCACACCGAACACTGCCGGCACCGAGTCGACCGCAAACACAACATCGGACAGCTCGACGCAGATCAGGACGAGGAGCAGAGGAGTCGCCACCCGTCCCCTGCCTTCCACCTCCGTGAAAAAATTCGGCCCATCATAATCATCAGTCGTTGTGATCAAGGACCGCGCAAACTTTACGATCTGATTTTCCGCCAAATCCTCCTCTCCCTCCTCACTGTCATCCTCCGACAGCAGCTTCACAGAGGTAAACACTAGGATGCCAGCGAATGCAAGGAGAACCACTCGAAAATTTTCGATTGCCTCCACCCCCGCTAAGACCATGAGAGCCCTCATTGCCATGGCCCCAAAAATGCCCCAACTCAGCACTCTTCCCTGGTAGTCAGTGGGCACCTTGAAATATTCAAAGAGTACGACAAACACAAAGAGGTTGTCGACTGACAAGGATTGTTCAACCAGGTACCCTGCATAGTACTCGAGGCCGCTATCAGGCCCCTTCCACGCCCACACACCCAAACCAAACAACAACGCCGAGCCCACGCTCAAGCCCGTCTTGACGAAGGCATCACGGTATGGATGCTCCGGGTGCCATATGGAGCCATCGAACTCCCCGGCGCCTCCTGCCGCTTTGATTTGGGGCGTGCGTTCCTGCTCGGTTTTTTGGGGGCCCGTAGCGGCGAGGGAGGGGAATGCAAAGCTTCTTCTTATTGATACCGAGGACGGGCGGAAGGAGGCAAAAGCACAGGCAGAAGCGAGGGAAAGGGAAGATGAGGAGGGGGAGAAGGAGGATTGCAGCGGTAGCATGAAGCCCTCTATTCTCTGGACCATAGTGGCAGCCGCCAAGACTAGGACGAGGAGGTTTGATCTGAGGATCCCACAGCCGCTGCCGCTGCTGCCTATTAGGGATGGTCTCAGCATCCTGATACTGCTTGGAAAGGGCGGCGTGGTGTGGCAATCCTCGTCGCGCTCCTCCTATGTTATGCAATGTTGGGATAGAGCGTGAGAGTGAGCCGTGCACTGGTGATGATGACGACGAAGGTGAGGGTAAGTGGTCTATAGTGCTGCTGCTTCGATTGGCCAAACAGCCCGCCCCACCCACGCTCAAACCGGCTATGATTACGTAGCATGGTAATGGCGTCGAGCCTGGAGTGTGTGGAAGTTTTACGAGTAGCTAAAACTGCGTAGTCTCGGCTTGTGTACGTGGTGCTGTGAGCGAGGCTGTCAGCGAAGCGAAGCGTTGGCGCCTCCGCTCCTTCCGAAGTAAACCAGTAATACGAGTAATTACATACGTCGAACAGAAGCTGCACACATAGGCCCCACGACTGTTCCCAAGAACATCAAGAAATCACGCACTCGAATGTCCCCCTCCCTTCGCAAAAAAAAACTCCACTCCATGAACTCTAAAACTCTGACCACTCCGAACACAGGCCCTCATACCATACGGGCACAGGGGAGGGTGAAAGCCGGACCAGTGCTTGCCTGCATCAGTGCATAGGAAGCACTTTCAAGAAGCTATGTATTCTCCCTGCTTTCCCCTGTCCACCAGTGACGGTGGCATTGGTGGCGCAAGCAGCAGCAATAGCAGCAGAGTAAACATGCCACCGCGACCACAGCAGTACCATCCCCTGCAAGGGAACCATAGATATCTACTCAACACCACCACAACATCAATCATCACAAAAATCTCCGGAGGAGGGGCAGGAGGAGAGGCAGGAGGAAGAGGAGGCCCAGCCAAACGCGCCCGCCTCGACACAGCAGCTGTAAGCCGCCCGACCCTCCTTAGGCCGCCTCTGCATCATCCGGGGCGGGAGTGGGAGGCCGCCATGGCTATGGAGGCCGTGCATCAAGTGAGGTTATTGGACAAATGCCAGCGGACATTGACGGCATTGCCTGATCGCTTGGAAGAGGCTCTGATGGGGCCGCGGCGGCGGCGACGACGACGACGACGACAACAACGGGCACTGGGGGAAAAAGAGGAGAAAGATGAGGAGAGGACGAGGAAGAGAGGCAGCAGTGGTAGTGATCACATGCTGCTGGATGAAGAGATAGAGCTAGCCCTCTTCGCCGTACACGACACGAGCTCCTTCCACGTCCCTGCGGTAGCAGCAGCAGCAGCAGCAGCTGTACCGACAGCCTCCAGTCCATCGCAGTGGATGGTTGAAGATGGCATCATGAGGGCCAAGCAGGGCCTAGAGGAATTGAGGCAGGAAGTGTGTGAGAGGCCATTGCGAGGTCATCACGTAGAGGAGCAGATTGGAGAGAAGAAGGGAGAAACAGGAGGAGAATCGATGGTCGAAAAAGGTATGAATAAGAGGAAAGGAATTAGGGAGGACGAAAAGCAGGAGGAACTGGAGGGGAAGAAGGGAGAAGGAATTTTGATGGCGGAGGAAGAACAGAGACAGGGAGTAGAGGAGGAGCAGCAGGAGGAGGAGAGCGTTGTTGAAATTTTTGATGATGACAAGGGTGGGAAGGAGGAGGAAACTGAAGAGGATGGAGAGGAGGAAGAGGAGGAAGGAGAAGGGTTTGAGGTGCGTCTAGAGGAGGAAGGAGAGGAGGAGGAGGAGGAGGAGGAGGAGGATGATGATGAGGAGGTAGGAGGGGACGAGCAGGTAGAGGAGAAGAGTGTTGTTCAGATTATGGATGATGATGACGCGGGGGAGGAGGAGGGGGAGGGAAGTGAAGGGGAGGAAGAGGAAGAGGAGGAAGAAGAGGGATTCGAAGTGGGTCTAGGGGAGGAGGAGGAGGAGGAGGAGCCGGAGGATGAAGGGATGGAGGAGGGGAAGTGGCTTGAGTCGACTTCCTCGGACGCAGCTTGTGCTGGTCTAGAAGAGGAGGGCGAGGACAAGGATGGAGTAGGGGAGGGGGAAGCGGTTGGGGTGCTGATTAATGGGGACAATGCCCTCGTGTCCGCCTCAGCAGTAGTAGCAGCAGCTTTGAAGATACGGCAGGAGCAACTGCAAAAAGAACACCAGGATGAGAACGTAAAGGAAGGAGAGGAGGAGCGACAGTGGCCGGCGTTAGTCATGTCGCAGCAGCATGAGCAGCAGCGGCTGCAGCTGCTCCTGCAGGAGAAAGGGAATGACGAGGAAGAGCGGCAGTGGCCCGCATCAATCATGATACAGCAGCAACAGGAGGGAGAGGGAGATGAACTTGAGAACGGGGAAGACGATCTCGATATTGAGGAGGAGGAGGAGGACGAGGATGACAACGAGGACGAGGACGAGGACGAGGACGAGGACGAGGACGAGGAAGAGCAGCTGGGTCAGTTTTTCTGGGGGCCGCCTGCGAGTCTTAGTGGTAGGGGGAAGGGGAGGAGGAGGGAAGGAGGAAGGGTGAGGAGCAGAAAGGGGGAAGCTTTGCCGGAGGGGGTGAGGACGAGCTTGCCACCGTTGGGGAGCGATGAGGAGGAGGAAGAGGAGGAGTCTAGTGATGATGATGATGAGGAGGAGGAGGAGGAGGAGGAGGAGAAGGAGGAGGTGGAGGAGGAGGTAGAAGGGGAGGAAGAGGGGGAAGGCGAGAGAGATTACGATGAGAGTTCGAGTGGAAAGGAGGAGGAGGAAGAAGAAGAGGGAGAAGAAGGGGAAGAGGAGGAGGAGGAAATCGACGACGACGAGGAGGAAGAAGGTGGGTTGAGGAGCAGTGGCAGTAGTGAGGCGAGTGAAGTGCTAGCCCAGCTTGATGACCCCTTTGCGGTGGCTGTACCCCGGTTAAATGTGGCTTTGCCGCATTCTTTATTTGTGGGAGGAAGCCGAGGGAGGAGTGTGCGGAGGGTGGTGCCGTCGAGGTTAGGACCGAGGAGGGAAGGAGGAGGAGGAGGAGGAGGAGAAGGAGGAGAAGGAATGAGGTCTGCGGTGGTGTCAGTGCATGAGAAGAAGGGGGGGAAGAAGGGAGGGGAGGAGGAGGAGGAGGAGGAGGAGGAGGAGAGGAGAAAGGAGGAAGAGGCGGTTAATGCTGGCTCTTCGGAAAGAGAGCATGAAATGGAGGAGGAAGGAGAGGAGGAGGGAGGAGATTTCGGGGAGGGAGGAGATTTCGGGGAGGAGGATGAGACACAGTCGCCTTTGCAGGAGGAAAAGGATAAGAGTAAGTCTGAAGGGGAGGATGGGGTGGAAGGGGAGGAGGAGAGGGAGGAGGAAGAGCAGCGTGATGGTGGTGACAATGGAGACATGGAAGTGATTGAGTGAAGGAGAGAAGAGAGAAAGAGATATGGAGAGAGGTGGTATTGAGATAAATGTGGTCTCAAAAGCAGTGTATATCGTGCATAAAAAGAATGTTGACAGTGGAAATTAAATCAGGAGGAAGAGGCGACAGGGACAAAGGAAACCTCCCCAAAAAATCTGCTTCTAATATATACATCCTACGTATACATATGTGCCAACAACTTAAGTCCATCTTCACATCTCTTACTCCTGCTTTTCATGCTCCCCTCTACCTCCTTTATGACATATGATGATAATATATGACCTTGCTGCTTTTCAGGGCTTTTTGCCGATCAATTTGCCGTCATAATTGCTCCAAGACCCACCATAGACATCTATCTACACAATCTTATTTCCTCTCACTCACAATTTATTGACAAAACCTCATCCTCCTTCTCCTCCTCCTCCTCCTCCCCCCCCCTCCTCTTCCACCTCATCCTCCTTTGAAATGATGAGCCCATCCTCAGGCCCACCAAAAGACTTACACACTCTTCCGCCCTGCATCATTCTAGTTGCAACGCTTCTTTCCTTTCCCTGTTCCTCCTTTCTCACCACCATGATGACCACTATCCTTCTCATGGTGATGTGCCAACCACGACGAGCCGAGCAACAACCCGCATCCCACCGTATTATACATCCGTGAATCCTGCATCCATCCAAGAGTCTCCGTCAAACCCGCATAATTACTCATTAAAATCAACGACAGACCCCCCACACTCATGGCTGCCAAGGTCAGGTTGCGGTGCATTAACCAATTAGCCAGCGTGGTAGTACTCCCTATCGGCAAGACCAAATACAAAGCCACGTTGGTTGAAAGGGCATGTAAATCTACCCCTCCCAACCATTCAGCGGCAGGGAGCACGGTAAGAAGGACGGGGAAGACAGTGCAGTCGATCGCACACAGCACGCTAGCAACCATCGTGAACGTGGCAAGGAGCTCACGATTGCGACCCTCGATGCCACCGCCGCTACCGTTGTCGTCTGCTTCAGTGTGGTGCTGAGGTAAGGTTGGTGCGGCTGCTGCCTTGGTAGAGGTGACCGGAGCTTCTTCCTCCTTACTTTTGTGGTACGCGGGGGAATCTAATTTTGACAATGTTGATTCGGTGCCGGTGTTGGAAGTCATACTGCTACTGCTGCTACTGCCGCCGTTGCTGCTGCTGCTGCTGCTGCTGCTGCTGTTGTTGCTGCTGCTGCTGCTGCTGCTGCTGCCGCTGCTGCTGCTTCTGCCGCCGCTGGTGCGTAAAAACCCAATGCGCAAAGCTCCCACCGAACCCAACTGTCTTCCCACTCGTTCTATATCACTAAATCTGCCGAAGGTTTGAAGGGCATGGAAGGGCTGGTTGTACTTATTGCGGTGGATGGCGTGGTGGTGCAGCCCCAGCGCGAGCTGTGTTTGCAGGGACAGGCACGTCATCACTGTCCTGGTGCTGTGTCTACCTGTCCGTGTCCCAGAAAGTCTCAGACCGGCCCGGGAAGATGCGGGCAGCATGGTTCTTCTCGTGATTGTGACGTGTAGAGCGCGGTGCCTTAATTTTAGATGAGGAAAGTGGGTATTTGTGAGTCGAGATATGGCTTGTACATGGAAACTAGCAGTTTGGCACGAACTTTGGCACTTCCGAAGGAGTCCGAGTCCGACGTGTCGTTGAACGCGTGTGCCTTCGATGCTACTAAACCATTGCCTTGTTTCTCACCACTTTCAGCACTCTCAACCAGATAATCGACTCTTGCATAGGTAAATACAATAAGTGGGTAGGGCATACGGCAACGAGAGTCAGCAGTTAAGTATAACAACGCCTCGGCTAGAAGAAGGAAGCAACGCAGGAGAAGCCTTGATTATGATGGCAGCAGCATCGACCACCGACCCGTCCTCGCCGCAGCTGGTGAAGCAGGCCGAATTAGTACAGTTGTTGAGACTCTTAAATGTACGTAGCGTGAGCTTGTCGGTTGTGCTGCTCCAGCAACACATTGCTGCCTGCCCCAAGCAATCCCTTCCCTCCTCCCTCTGCTAATCTCTCTTCATAATTCATTGTTACCGTTCTTCTTTTTAAACGGCACTGAAATGTTGTAAATACTTCCCCCATCCATTCGTTTCATGTGCGAAAACGGTATGGATCAGGAGTTTAACTCATCCTCTCCCCTTCTTTCACTCCAACCCGGCCCCCCTTCCTACCCTCACCCTTCAACAGGATGAGAGCGCCCCCATCGAGCAGGGCCTCCGAGCCTTTGAGCGTCACTTCCCCATACCTGACCGTTTCAGAATCGGCTGTGGCCTCTGCATCCTACTGCAAGACCAACTTCTCACTCGACCACAGCGACTCGTCGCCTTTGCCATTCTTCAAGACTTGTACAAATCCCACCCAAGCGGCAGCGTGGGCAACCCCTTCCTCCCCTTCTTCCTTGCGGCCTTCGAACAAGCCACCGCCGATGGAGGAGGTGGGGAAGATGATTTGGCTGCCCTTGGGCTAGCGGAAAAGCTCTTTGTGGCTGAGTTGCTGCTGAACCCTACGGGCGCAAGTGAGATGCGTAAGGAAAGCCCGCAAGTGTTGCTTGCTCGCTTACGGCAACGACAGGGGTTGGAAAGCGTGGAGCTGCTGCAAACACGTTTGGTCCCAGCATTGACAGCCTTAAAGAAATCATACATGGGCACGCCTGGCGCGGCACAAGCCATGCGAGGGTTGAGAGGGTTGGGTGTGTGGCCGGAACTAAGAGATCCAGTGCCAGGGAGCGGCGGGCGGCGGGGAGGAGGGAATGGAGGGATTGATGACTTTGGTACTGCTATGGCGGCAGGGGGGACAGCAGGCGCATTGGAACAGCGAAATCAGCAGCAACAGCAACAAGAGCAGCAGCAGCAGTTGTCGCAGCATGCAGCGCCTGGGACTTCATTAAGTCAATTAGGGTTGGAAGGGGAGGAGGATTTGAGGATGCTGTCGCTATTGAGTTTTGAGCCTGAATTTGTGAGGCCGCCCCCGCCAGTGCTGGAAGTGGGGGAGACAGAGTGGATTTGGTTGAATCCTGATTATGCCCCGAAGCTGCTGTGGGACGTGGCGATGGGTCAGGATGATGGCAAGGGGGCCGAGGTGAGAGAACTGATGGCGAAGGCCTTTAAGGGTCCCTTGGTCCCGCAGCAGCAGCAGCAGGTGTTAAGGGAACTGGAGAGCGACGCGAGGCTCGTGCATCATTGTGGTTTGACCCCGCAGAGACTACCGGAGTTGGTAGAGAACAACCCGATGATTGCGATTGAGTGTCTGTTGAAGCTGATGGGTTCGAGTCAGAAGAATGAGTATTTATCGGCGTTGGTCAATATGGAGATGTCGCTACATTCGATGGAGGTGGTGAACAGGCTTACGACGGTAGTTCCCTTGCCGACCGAATTCATTCATTTGTACATCTCGAATTGTATCTCGTCCTGTGAGAACATCAAAGATAAGTACATGCAGAACCGCCTGGTTAGGTTGGTGTGTGTCTTCTTGCAGAGCCTGATACGGAATAAGATTATAAATGTCCAGGATCTCTACATTGAGGTGCAGGCGTTCTGCATCGAGTTTTCCCGGATTCGGGAGGCGGCAGGTTTGTTCCGGTTGCTCAAGACGCTGGAATGAGAAAATGAAAGAGAAGAAGGAAAAACATGAGAATTTCCCCCTTCTTTATAATCGATGTGCCTCACACATCGGGTCGTGTTACCATGGTATCCGGATGGAATGCTTCAAAGCTTTGTAGCTTTATGTTTCTTTATTATCACCAGCACCCAGGAAACATAGACACACGCAGGAGCCTGTCGGCAAGATAGAGACTGCTTGGTCTGTCGTGGCGTCTGACGATCAAAAGCACAAAACAGAAGGGTTGAGGGCCCCAAATCGAGCTGAATTGAACGTGAGTACGTTAGAATGTTTCAGAAATGTTCGTCTTCATCTTTCTCACCTGAGAAAGGAAACACATGAAGCGAGAACTCATTCAACACCGATCCGTGCTCGGACACATATATTATTCAACCGTTCATATTATTCAACCGTTCACAACGGCTTGTTGCTTCTTCAATTTGGGTGCCTCCATCTATCTGCCTATAGCTTCTCCTACCTCCTTTCATCTGTCCCTTCTCCTTCCCCCCTCCTTATAACACATTCTTCACCAGTTGTGCGTACTCTTTCTCCTCTCCCGTCTCCTGCGGCAGATACTCACCCACCTCCTCCCTCGTCACCCAAACAAACTCTTCCACCCCCTCCTCCACCACCCTTCCCCTCCCCTTCAAATGCTGCGCCCGGTAAAAGAAGACCTTCTCTCCGTACACATTTCCCCCTGCCCCTACTGATGATGCCCCTGCGGTCGCTGCTGGCACCCTCCAATGCATCCCTACTGGAGCGTTCGACGGCATATAGGCCTCAAACTTCTCCCCCAAAAACCTTCCCACCGTCGCCTCGTGAGTCCTCCTCATTGAATCCCTTCCGTCCTTTCCTCCTTTCCCCAATACCGCCATAGGTAGATCCCACCTATCCCCCGTAATGGGCCCTTTGACCAACAGGAACAAACGTTCGCTTAACGCCCGGTTTAACGTCGTCCGATCATTTAAACGGTCAGCTTTCGTGACGCGTGGGGCAAGCTTGAAGGGCAACTCGGGCAGAATCTCGGCATCCGGACGGTCCATCTCGTTGGCTTGACCCATCACATCGAGCTCTTTGGGGAAAGCCTAGGGAGAGGGGGACAAGGGAGGGAGGGAGGGAGGGAGGGAAGCAGAGAAACGAGCTGAGGCACCGTGAATGGCCCAGTGGCTTTCCAGATTTACGCGTAAAGACTAAATGGAGGTAGATTAGCATGTGGAAGGGAAACAGACATGTGATTTTAAAAAAAACGTTGCTTCACAATCTCCTTCTGCGACCCCAAGTGGACAGGCGGCTCCCAACCCTTGGGCAGGGTTATGGAATAAGAGAAAGACCAAAACAAGGAAACAATAAGGGCGAAGGAATAGAAACAGATTGTATCTACTCTCCACGAGATGTTTCTCCCTTTTTCATTACCTTGCCGTGCCTTGCAATCTCCTCTTGCATTTCCATGTAGGCCGCTTCCCAGGCCTCGGGTTCCTTCATTATAATGGGGAGGCGCTCCACGATGCTATTATAGTTCGTATTGGTGAAAGTGATAGTGTAAGGAGTTAAAATGCCTGTACGACGATAGCAGGTAGAGCTAAATCAAAGCGGATTAAAGCGGATGATGCCTGCAGCAAGTGAAAAGAAGATTCCACGCAACACACCAATAGAGAGAGCCCAGTGCTCCATTTACGTACCTAGCTGCGACAATGAGCCAGGGCAAATCAGCTTGCTTAGCGGCCACTTCATGCTTGGCCAGCTGCTCTTCACGCTTTTTGAGATACGCCGCTGTGACCGAGGGCCGCTTGCCCTTTTTCTTCTTGGGCTTGAGACCACCCTTTCTAGTCTTGGTGAGGGGCGCGGACGCAGCAGCTAGTGATGAGGATAACGGTAGTTGTGCGGCTTTCTTCGGTGTGGCCTTAGCAGCCGTTGCGAATGTTCTTCTGGTGGTGGCCACTACTACTGCTGCGGTGGGGAGAATGGTGGAAGAGGCTAATGTACTGCTGCTGCCGCTGCTGCTTGGGATGATGGTGGAGGAGGCAAGCCGTCTTGCTCCAAATAAAAGCGTCCTTTCGCCCGCGCGCCAGCGCCGTAACCAAGATTGCAGCATACCTGTTGTGTCTGGGTTCGTGGGGAAGGGTGTGGATGTGAAAGGCCTCACAAGGGAGCGTATCAGAAGCATGGATGGACGCAATAAAGGCAAGGATCCTTCATGACGACGCCGACGAGCGACGATACGACTTGTACCTGTTCCTTTAGAGTGCGTCTTTTAGAAAAGGATGTTTAAGGCGCTTACCGGAGGTGGCCAACATCATACCCTGTATAGCATAACGTCCTCACGGGCAAGGCGCTCTGGTATTTTCCGATGATATCATCTCTGGGCTTGTGCGGCTCGAGAAACCTTCCCCCTCCCGAGTCCCTTACCCTTGTCCACGCACTAATGCACGCTCTTACACGCTTACCCCACAACCTATGACAGGCAGCATGGAATCGATAGCGCCCCAAAGTCCTGGTCAACGTCGTCGGCCTCGAAATTTCTTCCCACCGGACATTCCCGGGCAGCGTCGGCCGCACGTCCTCTTGGCCGCCACGGGAAGCGTCGCGACGATCAAGGTGCCTGAAATCGCGGTGCGCCTAACTAAGGACATCTCAGCAAAAGTTAAGGTGGTCCTAACGACGTCAGCGCAGCATTTTTGGGATCGTGCAAAGAAGTACAACCCGGCAGCATGGACAGAATTTGAGGCGTTGCAGGATGAAATCATGGTGTTGGAGGACAAGGACGAGTGGGAGGAGTGGGACGCCATGGGCGACGGAGTCTTGCACATTCAAGTTCGGGACTGGGCGGACTTGATGCTTATTGCCCCTTTATCGGCCAACACGTTGGGTAAGCTCGCAAACGGGCTCTGCGACAATCTGTTGACTAGCGTGGTGCGTGCTTGGGACGTAAGGAGACCAGTGGTGGTGGCCCCTGCCATGAATACGCACATGTGGACGCACCCCTTTACGGCGCGGCAACTAGGCATGCTGCAAGCTGACCTTGGATATCATGTCGTTCCACCTGTGTCAAAGCTACTGGCGTGTGGAGACGCGGGTCAAGGTGGCTTGGCCACAGTGGAAGATCTGGTGGCGGCGGTAAAGAAATATTTGGGTAGATATTAGTGTAAAGACAACCCGATGATGTGAAGCAGATGTAAATCTACAACGTGTGTACGACTCCGCGTCTCATTTTTGCTTTTTCTTGCACGAATTCCCAACAATCTATCATTACACCGTCCCGCACACTCACCCCAATCGCCCTACTCTCTCTCTCTCACTTTACCACTTTACCCCTTTAACCCCTCAAACAGCCTCTCCCAATCCCCCTCCGAAAACGGACTCCCCTCCTCGTTCACCAAGCACAACTCCTTTCCCACTGCCTCCGGTCTATCCAGCGCCCGAGCCACCAATTCAGCGACTGAAATTCGCGCGGCATCACCTACTAACGCATCGCCCTTCTCGACCACCACTCGTTTCCTTGTCCCTTCCTCGACTTTCAGGAGGGCGCTGACGTCGGTATTTGTCCAAGGCCCGCCAACCAATCGCCCGGGTCGCACCTGCATTTAGCAAGGGGAAGAGGTGGAGGAATAAAATAAGTCATGATTCGATCCAAATAGCGGAATGTTCGTGCATCTACTTGTCTACTCCTCCATCCCTCTCTCCTCCCCCTCGGACTTACAATTACGTAATCAAAGTCCTCCGTGGTTGCCATTGATTTCAAAAACTCCTCGCTATCCCTCTTAGCATCCAGAACCCCAAACAAATTTAAAATCGAGTAAGGCAGAGACTTGGCGCGGAGCACGCCGATTGAGCTCAGGAAAATCACTTTTTTGACGGGACGCTTTCGTGGTTTACTTGTCAGGGCCTGCAAAATGTTTTGTACGCCCTTGCGGTCCACGGCATCGGGGGTGTTACCATTCTTCCAGCGTGGAGAGGGGAATGCGCTGGTGCCCGTGGCAATAATGACGCAATCAGCATCACTCAAGGGCGCGAGCAAGGAGTCCAGGTTGGTAGAGTCAGCAACGTCCAAGTCGATGCCGCTATTACTACCCAGCACGTCCTGCAGCTTGGTCTGGCTCCGCCCAATCGCCCGGACCTTGTACTTGCCAGCATTGGCTAGCCGGGCGGCAATCAGCTGGCCGCACCCACCCGTCGAACCAATGACAACGACGCGGTCCCCAGTCTTCAGCGCGGCCGCCATGGTAAGTGTGCTTGGGCTGCGTTGGCGAGCATAGGTTTGCTGAGTGGAAGCCGGGCAAAAGAAGCCCAGAACGCCCACAGGTATCAGCAAGGAAAGCAGGCCCGCGAGGATGAGCAGGCGAGACATACTTGTGTGCCTACGCGGTGATGTGTGTAGATACGCAATGTGTAAGTGGACGAGGTTGGACCAGGCAGGCACTCCCTGGCAGGGCAGCAATCGTCATCACCGCGATTTATCAGTCGCCAACTCTGCATTGCATGTCCTCACCAATCCCACTCACAATACGCGTGCCAACACCACCAGCAGCTGAAAATGTGGAATTCCCGCATCTCTCCTGGTCGTCCGCTGCTCCTCCTGCTTCTGCTGCTCCTACATGTCAGCGCCACCACGACAGGTAAGCCCCAGAAGCATGATATGTTGCCTCCGCAGGCGGTCCATCTCCAGCTCAACTTTCCACGTTCATGATCTAAACACGCGCCCCAGCCGCTTCTCTTGACTCGGCCGCTGCCCGCAAGGAACGTCTGGAGGCCAAGCGGGCCTTTGACCGGGTGAAGCAGCATCCTTTGGTCAATGAGGAGGAGGAGGGACCCACGGTAGAGTACAAGGCGGCGGACGGCAGCATCAAAAGCATGACCCAGGTGCGTTGAGTGGGAATGAAGAAACCTTGCAATTTTTCGGTCGGGAAAGATGAGTTCTGTAGCGCCAAGACATCCACTTTCTGCGACTCCTTTCTTACCATGTCCTAACTGGCCCATCCCCCAGGCCGAGCTCCAGAAGCGCCTGCAGCAGCAAGAAGCCGTGCTACCCCACCTAGATCAGGACGGCAGTGCCCTTAGCAAATCTGAGGAAGGAAAGGCGACGATAGAAGAGGTGCGTGGTGGCTGGGCTGGTGAGCGAAGGAAAAAGGAGAGATGAAGGCTCTTTTCACTTACCCTGCACTCTTCCATGCATCCTTGGAATGGCTTACACAACGAACGGACACACGCACACACACAGCTCAAGACCAAGGACCCCTATCTTTCCCGGATGATCCAAGCGTCGGAGTTTGCGCTGCACAGGTTGGTAATGGATTCAGGTTGGGAGGGGGATGGTGGCGTAGGTTGGGAGGGGGGTGGTGGCGAGAGAGTGATTATATTGTTTTTGTTGTTGGCTGGCCTCCCATCCCTTCGCACCTTCTTTCTGTGTTTTGATATCACGATTTGAAGCACGCGTATATAATTACTTCAATACATGAAAGGCTGCAAGAAGCCGGCGAGGTGGGCGACAATGCGCGACTCAAGGAGTTTCATTCAGTGGATGACGACAATGAGAAGGTGAGGATGCTCTTTCCTTGGACATTCATGCATGATTTGACTCCGCTCCTTAAGCAATCTCATACATTCTCTCTCGGTTTTAACCTTACTTGGCTCTCATCGTACAATTATCTTAATCTCGCTTCCGCTCTATTATGTTCTTTCAACACTACCCGTTCATTCCCCTCTCTTTCTTACACGACTCATAAACAGGACACCACCGTTGTAGGCGCAGACTTGATCCGCCTCCATCTGCATTTACATGTCGCCAATGATGACACCGAGGATGAAAGGAAATTTGAGGTAAATTGATGACGATGGGGAGGGAGAGACGGGACAAATCGCCTTCCCCCTTCCATCACTTTCTTTGTCCGGTCGCGCCCCTTTGCCTTAAATGCGTCAAATATAACCACTAACAGGTGTTGCTCGAAGGACGGGAAGGATTCGGGGCTATGACAAAGGCGTGGCGCGTAGTGGGCACGCAAAAGGAAGCCATTGATCTTCCTGCCCCATCGCCATTCCGTGTTTCCTCTCCCTCCTCGGTCTGGAACTGGTTGTCCATGGTGCTTGGCGTGGTGGGGGGCGCGCAGACAGGAGGAGAGGACGCAGAATGGTTGAAAGGTGTGCTTCTGATGGTGGGTGGTGGTCTGCTGTGCCTCGGTATGGGGCTGGTATTGATGACAACGGCGGCAGCGGGGGACCTTGGAGGGAGGAAAGGGGATTGAGGTGGGAGCGGGGAGGAAGTTGTATGTGTGCAAAAAGTGGAGTAGGAAACATGATGAAAACAAAGACGAATACAAAGTGGCTAGCTGGTTGATGGTCGGGTCGTTTTGATATGCTGTCCTGGTCTAAGAACGTGTCGGTGAGCTGACACGTTGCAAGCCTGCACGACGCAGACGATTTCATTCAGGGCTGAGCCTTTCTTGTCCATTCTCTTTCCCTAACAAAACCCTCTTCAAGCGTTCTATCCTTTCCATTTTCTTTGAACACGTGTCTTTATGAGACGCTCCAAGTGTTCAACAGTTTGTAAAAAAGAGTCGTTGCACGCGTTCGCTTCTGAACTCTCTCGCAATTGAACAGTATGTGCGGTTGCGAGTACAAAAAGTATGAAACGAGAATGAGTGATGACAGAAAGTGAAAGCAAGAATTCTTTTGACCTCTCTTGTGACGTTGTTTGCTTTGCTTTCGTACTGTGAGTTTCTTTTTTGGGGACAATAATTCTAATTTCTCTGTTACAAGTCTTATCTTTCACTTTCCATACCTCTGTTCAATGAACCCGTGGAATGTTCTAGTGGATTAGTCGATTGCTTTTACGGTCTAAGCTCCCAAACAATTTTACTCAAAAGCACTCTCTCTCTCTCTTTCCCGCACATATACTGTATTTTTTGTCGAAATGCTAGACAGCGCCCTTCAGCCCCTAGGCATGGACCCCAATGTGAAATAAAGAATATAAACTGCATGAATGGCCCTGATATCTACTTAATACTATGACACAAAGTATTTTGATGCCCCACTAATTTCCTTTTCAACTCCCTCCGGTGCTTTCTCATCTATCCTTTTCCTTCCGTCATCTTCCCACTTTTTTTTCTTTTATTCTATTTTAGTCGATCTATTTAAACGATCTTCCCTCCTGCTGATCCAAAATCATGCCTAAATAAACACGCCACGCCATCCTTACATCCATCGCCTTTCCCGAAAAATCGACACTTCCGCGTATAACGCTGACTTCCAGTCCCACCCCAATTCCTCCCTTCTTTTACTCCCTTTCTTCCTTCTGCCATAGTCGCTGTTGTGGTATCAGGAGCCGCAGCAGTAGCAACAGCCGCGGCAATTTTGCTGCTGCTGCTACTGCTATTTATGGTGGTAGCGAAGAGTGGTTTGAAAGAGGAGGCGGCGGAGGAGGGGAGGGATAATGTGTTGGAGGAGGAGAAGGAGGCACCAGAGCAGGTGGTGGTCTTGGTGTCATGGCTGGACTGCGAAGCCGGGGAAGCCAAAGAGGCCGCAGGGAAAAGAGAAAGCGGCTGCTGTTGTTGCTGCTGCTGTTGCTGTTGCTGCTGTTGCTGCTGCTGCTGCTTCTTCTTCCTCTGCTGCGGCTTGATGACGGGCATAAGAGCCTGGCCAATCCGGAGCGGCTGCTTGTCCTTCCAGGGCTGCTGCTGCTGCTCCTGCTGTCGCTGCTGCTGCTGGTAGGTCTCGATGGAAGGGGAGATTTTACCCTTGCTTTGGTCGACGGACTCGGAAGAGCTCAACATCGCACCACCAACCAAACATGGCTTGCCGTTTCTCATCCCTTGTTTTCGCTGCTGCTGCTGCTGCTCTTGCTGGTAATGAAGTGTCTCGCTCTTGGAGGAAATGGTGGAACTAGTTGATCCTGTTTCAAGAATATCGTATTGATGACTGTGATTATGCTGCTGCTGCTGATGATGATTATGCTGCTGCTGCTGTTGCTGCTGCTGGTCGTCGTGGTGGCGGTGTGGGAAGGAGAGGTCCTTGAGCATACGCGTCATTGTCTTGGCTTCGCTCGCCGTGTCCCCTTCCTGCTTGGCAGTAGAGGTGACATGGTGGTGGTAGTGCTGCAGCTTACGCTGCTGTTGTTGTTGGTCTTCGTGTTGATGGTGTTGCTGCTGTTTTTCCGTCCCTCCCGCGCCAGTTACCGAGGGGGAGGAGAAGAGGGAGGAAGAGCGAGAGGACAAGGAGGAGATATCGGTATTGCTGGCAGTAATGACCACCGCTGGCGCCACAGCTATAGCAGCCTCTACTGCTCCCACCTGCTCTTTGTCCCCGCCTTCTCCCCCCCCCCCCTCCACCACATCCCCAACAGGCCTCCCAGCCTCTCTTCGTGCACACAATTTCACCTCCTCCTCAGCCAAAGCCAACAACTCCCTCGCCGCTTTCAGCTTAATCTCAGCTTCTTTTCTGATCAAGATCCGCATGGCCTCATCTTCCGCCATCATCGCCAAGGTTTCTTTGAGCGCAATTTTTTCACAGAATTTTTCAAATTTCTTCCGTTTTTTTTCTTCGACCCTCGCCTGTTTGAACAGGGCCTGGACAGGGGCGGAAAGAGGGGGAAGGGGATTTGAGGATGGCGGGATGGCGCTGTTTGCGGAGGTGGACGGTGCTGCTAAGGGGGGGGTGGTAATAGTGGTGGGCGCTGCAACATTAGGGAAGAGGATGTTTGTGACTAACTCGGATGTGGAGGGAAGGGGGGGAAAGGTGGTGGTGGTGGAGGAAGAAGAGACGACAGGGCAGGGAACTGATTGCTGGGAGCTGGAAGCAGGACGTGGCACAGCCAGCACCAAGGAGGAGCAAGAGGATGAGGACTGTGGTCCAGCCGCTGATGCTGACGTTACTGCAGCCGGTAATACGGACGCTCCTGTGCCTTCATTACTACTCCCACCTCCTTGCTTTTGAAACTTATTCTTATTCTTATTTTTCTTCACCTCTGTCTCCTGATGCACCTTCCTGTCCAACGTAAGTTCCGCCGCTTTCCTCTCTGCAGCCTGCATCCATTTCTGCTCCCCATCCCTCCTTAAGGCCGCCTCCTCCGCCTCCCTCTTCCTTTCCTCCCGTCTTTCCCTCGCCTCCTCCTTTTTCTGCCACAGCGTCAAATGTCGTGCAGCAGCTGCGGCAGTTAAGTAAGCCGCCACCTGTTGCAATCGAGCCCGTCGACTCTCGAGCCCATACCTCGCCTCTCCTTCCCTCCCTTCCGCCCCAGAACACACAATAATCTCCTCCTCCTCATCCTCCTCAATCGCATCCCCGTCCAAGCAACTCTGCACCATCTCCAAGGGCGTCTCTCCTCCTCCTCCAAGCCCCCTCCCCTCCCCTCCTAACCTGCAACCTCCTCCTACCCGCACAAGCACACTCGCCCCATGACGTATCAGTAAATCCACCGTTTCCATCCCCGCGCTAACGGCCGCATAGTGCAACGGACTCAGATTCAACCCACTTAACAAATTCAAATCCAACACAAATTTCCCTTTCCTCCCTCCCTCCCTTCCTGACATCTTCTTATGCCTCAGTAATAGCCTGAGGTAGGGAGCATCACAGGCTTCCGCCACTGCATGCATCAGCATCCTCCCCTGATCATCCTGATCCTTGCTCAAATCAAACAAACTATATCCTGCACCCTTATCTACCTCCAATAAAAATGCTGCAATATTTAACCGTCCTCTATGTGCCTCTGGGAGCTCCTGTAACAGCATCTGCCACGCTGCTTCCTCCTGCTCCTCCCGCTGCTGCTGCTGCTGCTGCTGATCCTGCTGTTGATCCTCCTCCCCTTGGACACTATCGCTCAGTCGTCGTCGTCGTCTGCTGCCGGCGCCAGTCCTTCCCCTTCTCCACGGTGTCACACAAGCGTGCAGAAGCGTCATCCTTCTCCCATCCCTTGACCCCAAAAAGTCATGGTAATAATTCAGATTTACCTCCCAACCTCCCTCCCTCCCTCCCTCCCTCCCTCCCCCTCCACTCCTCTTTACACTTTCAACCAATGACAAAAAGTGAGCAAATTTCCCATCCACTGCGGCCTGGATGGCATCTGCAAATGTCACCAACTTTGCCTCCCCATTTTCCTCCTTCTCTTTCCTCCGCTGCTCCATCCTTGCCTTCCTTCGCGTCTCCCTCTCTTCCTCCCTCGCTCGTCTTGTTTTCTCTTCAGCCATGAGCTGCTCTCGTCGCTCTCTCCTTTCATTAGCCTCCATTGCTCGTCGGGCCCGTATTTCGTCGTCGTCTATGGCTGCTTTAGCTATTTGTTGCTGTCGTTGTTGTTGCGGCGGCGGAGGAAGCGGCGATGTGCCACCGTTGAATCCAATGGTGGGAGCAAGGAAATAGGGCCGGCCACTGATCCAAACAATGTTCTTGCCCGTGCTGGTTGTGCAAGGTAGGGACACGGACTGTGCTAAGGAGGAGGAGGATGTTGCATCCACTGCTGGTGACGCGACTATTGCTGCTGTCGGGTGGGGAGTGGTTGCCAGAATATGCCGTTGACGGCGACGGTGCTGCGCATGTAGGCGGAGGAGTTCGTCTACCTCCCCATCGTCATCAAAGAAGTAGGCCTCTTCTTCATCTTCTAGACTGCCTCTCTCCTCCTCGTCGTCGTAGCCTTTGCCTTGGCCGCCGTTTCCAACGTCCACCTCGTGGTTAATATGCATCAAGACCTGTTTTAGGGTGAGGGACGGGGTGAAGAAAGGAGACGGGACAGAGAATGAGCGTTAAGTAAAGCAAGCTTCAAATGTGTACTAAGTGGCGAAGGATCGTGACTGACGTGGTGCACGCTGGGCGTAGGAAAAGGGATGTATAGACCCTGCATCTGTGGAGACATTCATAGCACAACCTCAGGTGCGCTAAGGGCAAAGACAGAAGCCATCAGGAAAACCGGTAAACAGACCCAGGCCTTTTCTAAATTACAAGACAGCCTTTAGTACAAAGATAGTGGCATGCAGACGGCCTTTTGTGCTTTACACGTACCTCGTATGCTTCACAGAGCTCCCACAGATTGGTGTGTCGAAGCGAGTCCCCCTCGCCCAACGCCAAGAAGGGAAGAGCCAATCGCTTGAAGGCCCTACGCATGGCCCCTTCGTCTGGGGGTGGCGAAGGCGACAGCCCGAGCAGGCTGAATGCCTCGTTGACCTTCATGGCTGTTGTAGTAGGGTGGTGGGGTCTTGGCCTTGCTGTGTCGCCGATCACTTCAAACACCTCTCTCGCTTCTGCGGGTTCGGGGCGGCCTGTACCACATGGATGAGGGAAAGGCACGTTTGAGTGTGTGTCAAAGTGTGAATAGCAGGAGGAAAAGACTGTTAATGGGGTGTCGGTCGGCTATTTGCGGTGCAGCGTGCTTTGTCGAGACGGGAGGCACAACAACGGTGCGCGCCCATCTCGCTTCAGTCAGCGAGGCATGATGACGACGAATGTTATTTGATGAAAGGCATCTCGTTCACGCATACGTCTCCTCAAACCAGACCAACGACAACAAGAACAACCTTCCTTGAAAGACACAAAGCTAAATGCTGCCATATTGCGTGAATCTATTGACTAAATGGGAACATGTACTATTTTCTCTGAGTGTGCAACAGGACAGCGTGCACAGGAGAATTCGCATCCTCCGCACGGCGCAGGACCTAAGCCGCTGAGAGGGGCTCTCATCCTTCCACACCCACCACCAGATATGCGGTAAAGCATTCACTCACTAATGCCCTTTCCGCGCCTAAAACGTAAATAGTACAGCATTCCAAGCAAAATAATCATGGTGCCACGCCACAGGTCCAAGCCCCCACGCCTTCCTCCGCTCTTCCTCCTCCTCCTCGTCTTCAAAATTTTCCTTGCCACCGTCACTGCCTCTGCGACGCACCAACTCAGTGGCATCTTTCAGAACGTGGACTTTACCAAGGGCTCCCTCGATGTGCTGGAGCGCGCTATTTCCACTGCCAAGTCCAAGGCCAACGCGCAAGTCTCCCCTCTTCACCTGGCAGTGTGTCTCTTTGATGAGGATGCTGAGCACAAGGGGGGACTGGGAGGGCAATTGGTCGCAAAGGCAAACGTGCCCTTGGCCCAGCTACGTCGAAGTCTTGCCTCGGCAATCGCTAAGGATCATCCGACTCAGTCCCCTGCCCCCAGCCAGCTCTCCATTTCCAAGGACCTACAGACATTGGTCCAAACAGCGGAAAGGATGAGGAGCGACGCCGGGGATTCCTACGTCGGTGTCCACCACCTCCTGCAGGCACTCGTGCAAGACGCCAAGGCGGGCAAGATACTGAAAGAACAAGGCCTTGCTCTCAATAAAGTTAAGGGAATAGTGGCCTCGTTGCGCAAGGGTCGCAAGACGGAGAGCCGGCAGGAGGGAGAGAGCAACTTTGAAAATTTGAACAAGTACGGACGCGACCTGGTAGCGGATGCCGAGAAAGGCAAACTTGATCCTGTCATTGGTCGCGATGGAGAAATTCGACGGGTGGTGGAAGTATTGAGCCGGCGGACCAAGAATAATCCGATTTTGCTGGGAGAGCCGGGCGTAGGCAAGACCGCCATCGTTGAGGGACTTGCTTTGCGCATCCTCAATGGGGACGTACCCAAGGCACTCGAGGATAACAAGGTCATAAGCCTTGACATGGGTAGCCTGATTGCCGGAGCGAAGTATCAAGGGGAGTTCGAAGAGCGCCTTAAGGCTGTGTTGGAAGAAGTGGCGCAGGGTGATGGAAAGGTTGTGTTATTCATTGATGAGATCCACACGGTTGTGGGCGCGGGCGCGACTTCGGGCGCGATGGATGCAAGCAATTTACTTAAACCCATGCTGGCGCGGGGGGAGCTACGGTGCATTGGCGCCACAACGTTGGGAGAGTACAAGAAGTACATTGAAAAGGATGCGGCGTTCGAAAGGCGCTTTCAGCCCGTGTTTGTCACCGAGCCCTCTGTTGAGGACACGATTTCCATTCTGCGAGGGTTGAGGGACCGCTACGAGAGTCATCATGGCGTTCGAATTCTGGATGCTGCTTTGGTGGAAGCCGCGCGGCTCAGCAACCGGTATGTTTCGGGGAGAAAGCTGCCGGATAAGGCCATTGATTTGATGGACGAGGCTTGCGCGAACGTGCGCGTCGACCTAGACTCCCGTCCGCAGGCACTTGATCAAGTGGAGCGGAAGTGTCTTCAACTCGAGATAGAGGCAGCAGCGCTGGCAAAGGAGGAATCAACAGACCCTGCCTCGGCAACGCGATTGGGGGAAGTCCGCCGCGAACTTGAGCAGTTGAAGGAGACTAGGACGGCACTAGAAGGAGAGTATCTGAAAGCCCAGGGACTGTTGGAGGAACTGGCGAACCTGCGCCGGGAAGTAGAGGACGTCGAATGGGCGGTCGATGAAAATAAGCGCAAGTTTCAGGTCGAAAAAGCGGCGGAGCTCCAGTACACGGAGTTGCCCAAGCTTCAGGAGCGGTACGCTGAGAAACTCGATGAGCTAAAGAAAAGCAGCAATTTGCTGCAAGATTTCGTGGGTCCGGAGCAGATTGCCTCGGTTGTGTCGCGGTGGACCGGCATTCCTGTATCGAAATTGAACCAGGGGGAGCGGGATCGGGTGTTGGGGTTGGAGGACCGCTTGAAATCGCATGTGATTGGCCAAGATGCGGCGATCAAGGCCGTGGCAAGCGCCATTTTGCGATCGCGCGCAGGCCTCTCGGCAAGCTCGCGCCCGATTGGCTCGTTCCTATTTTTAGGGCCGACAGGTGTGGGCAAGACGCACGTGGCCAAGCAGTTGGCAAAAGAATTGTTTGACGACGAGAAGGCAATGCTTCGTGTTGACATGTCGGAGTACATGGAGCAGCATACTGTGGCGCGATTGATTGGCTCACCTCCTGGGTATATTGGGCATGATGAAGGGGGGCAATTGACGGAAGCGGTGCGTCGTCGGCCATATAGTGTGATTCTATTCGACGAAGTTGAAAAGGCCCACAAATCTGTGCTTAATGTTTTGTTGCAGATGTTGGACGATGGGCGCTTGACCGATGGCAAGGGTCGCACCGTTGATTTCAGCAACACGGTGATCATCATGACTTCAAATGTGGGGGCCGATGTGATTATGCGTGATGTGCGCGCACACCAAAAATTGTCCAGCAAAGGAATGAAGATGTTGCAGGACCGGTTGCGGTCACACTTTTTGCCTGAGTTCCTGAATAGGCTGGACGAGACGGTTGTGTTCCAGCCCTTGTCACACTCGACGCTCAAACAAATTTTGGTGCATCAGTTGACTGAGGCAACGATGATGTTGCAGGCTGCCGATACGAACATTACGGTCTCTTTAGACGAGTCGGCGAATGAGTATTTGCTTCGCAAGGGTTATGATGTCGTGAATGGTGCTCGACCTTTGCGCCGGTTGATCGAGCGGATCGTGGTGACGGAGCTGAGTCGTTTGATTGTCGCGGGGCACTTGTGCTCGAATAGTAAGGTAAATGTGGAGATGGAGCACGTGCTGGGCGAAGGGGATTGTTTCAAGTACATTATACAAAGGTGGGAGGGAGGCGTAGGGACCAAAAAGGAGGGGGAGCCAGGGGTGTTTTGGCAGATGTTGGGTGACTACATGTTGCCGCAGGACGACGGTGAGGAGGGGCCAGGGGTGGAGGGAGGAAGGTATGACGACGAGCTGTGATGGCAGGAGTTCGACAGAATGGATGGAAGACTTTCCTCGACAAAATTGACATTAAAACCAATAAATGAACATAGAAGAATGAGACACACACAAAAAGAAAATAATCACCGTCTGTTGTGCGATCTTTCGGGAAGGGATATGGTAAAAGTTGGGGATGACCAGAGTAAAGAGATATAAGAGACACAAATGCTTGACATACGATTCCTTCATTCTATTTTTGTTCGATGAACCTTTCCTTCCTAACACAACTTCATAATATACATCAGATTATCCCTTCTCTATGTTTTACTTCTATTTCGACGCATCTGTCAATAACTATCTCCAGAAATACAATTTTCATACCTTTGTTTTCATAAAACTTTTCAAGCCTCTCCCTTTCTTTTCTTCCCTCTTTCACCTGCACGAATGCTCCTTGTCAAATCCCACAGACGCTGCTCTTCTTATCCTTCTCCACCACCTCGGATTTTATCTCTATACCACCACCGGTGTCAGCTTAAACAAAGCCACCCCATGGCCTGGCACCTCCCACTCCATGATTCCCTCCCTCACAGCCTCCGTCGATAAGGTCTTCCGCGCCCACAAATCCCTCACATCATAAATCACCTTCTCCTTCTCATCCTCTCCCCCCCCTCCCTCCCTTCCCCCTTTGACTAACCCGAGATCACTCCATCTGGCAGAAATTCTATTGGCGACAGGGCTGCGATTGAAGAGGAGAACGACAACAGCATTATCGGAAAGGGGACCCATCCAGATTTCCTGGGCACCAGGAGGAGCATCGGTCTCGGGAGCTAGGCATTGCTGTTGCCAATTGTTGATAAGCAATTGCGGTAATGCGGAGGAGGAAGAAGAAGACTGAGAAAAATCTGGACTGATTTCCCCCATATTCTCTGTCATGAGCCCACCCGCCTGATCCCCCCATTTTCCTATATCCTTCCCTCGCTCGTTGACCACCGTTGTCGTTTTCTCCTTAATCGTCCACTGTTGCACCTCACGTGTTTCATTACATGCCACCAACTCGATCGCTATTCCTGTGTTCAAAATATTCAAAGTGCTCCTCACCACAGACAAACACAAATGGGGGGCTGTGACAGGCATGAGCATCGATCCATCCCGCAGCCACTGCTGACGCGTTGCCGCCGCCGATGAGGAGGAAACGGAAGAGGGGAAGCAAACGCAGGGCTCCAGCGCCACTCCCATGCCCGTATCGGGAAATGATACTACTTCTGCTTTTTTTGCGGTTGTGGCTTTATCTTCTTCTCCACCTGCAGAGCCTCGAAGAAGCATGGAGCGACTGATGGCCGCCACATCCCCCTCCTCCTCCTCCTCCTCCTCCCCCATTTCCAAGCCCTGCTTCTCATCCAATCCCTGATCAGCCACAGCAAGGCATAGACTAAGATCTGCGTCTCCTCCATCTTTCGCCAACAACCGGAGAGTCACTACTTCTGCTTCCCTCGCGCGAGTGTCAAGAGCAGCAGTAGCAGTCGGCACTCCTCCTTTATCCACCTTCATCTTCACCACCTCCTCCGCCGCCGGCTCTACTGCCCAAAATACAGCATCCACATCGTCTCCCTCCCCCTCCTCCGTTCTTTCACACGGCACCATGATAGCACTTTTAACCCCCATCCCTTCCATCCCTCCTCTCCCTCCCTCTAGTGCAGAAGACCACACCCTCCGTGCCTGCCTCCCCAACGCGTCCTGGTTCACGCTTAACACCTCCTCATTTCCCAACAAATTCAGAATCTCCCCTCCTATCTCCAACCCCTTCAAGTCACATCCAATTAGCAAAGGCGCCTTCATCACACACCACAAAGACATGTGGCTCCTATATTCCTCCCCGCTCATCCCGCCATTTCCCACCTCCAGCATATCTGGATCATTCCAACCCCCCCTCCTGCCATACCTCCATCTCCGTCCATTCACCTCCACAATCTCCATCACCGATGTCCACTCATCCCTTATATCAGGCGTCGTCCTCCAGCTGTTCCCCACTTCCCTCGCCCATCCCCCAGGGTTGTTCAACCCCCACTCACATATCGAATACAACATCGGCCGGCCCGTTCCGTTCAGGGCATCCCTCATTGGTGGGTACCGCATTTCAGGTGGCGTCCCATCTGTATAACAATTGTCGTATTTTAAATAATCTACCCCCCAATTGGCCCATGTCTGCGCGTCTAACTCCTCCATCCCCAACGATGCTGGGTACTTCTCGCACGTCGCATACCCCGCGCTAGAATAGATCCCAAATTTAAACCCCAATCCATGCAAATACTCGCCCAAGGCCTTGAGCCCCGAGGGAAACTTGATCGGATCCTCCACCAGGCGCCCGTCGGCGGTGCGATTTCTCTCCATCCAGCAGTCATCCAAATTGACATACGAATAGCCCTTGTCCTTTAGCCCCGTGTCAATCAGGAGTTGCGCCGTCTCTTTCAGCAGAGCCTCGTCGATATTGCACCCGAATTTATTCCATGTATTGAAGCCCATGGCGGGTGTGAGCCCCATGCCATTGGACAAGGCCACGGTGGACATTGGCAGGGTTGTCAAAGTGATGGTGATGCTCAGGAGGGATAGGAGGAGGGATAGGCTATCCCGAGCGCCCGCTTCTGGCTTGACCCACCGCATTACCGCTGGTCGATCCCTGTTACATGCGGATGATGCATTGAGTGTAATGAGTGATTTGCCTCCGAAAGAAGTAAATGTAGTCAAGTAATAATAGGGAGCTGGTGCTGGGGGCAGGGGCATCCCGCAGGACAAGGATTATGACGATTGATGTCATCGGCTGCTTCCTCCTTGAAAACTTTTGCTTAACGCTTAACGAAACCATCACTATAACGATCACACATGTGCCCCGCACAAGCCGACACAGAGCACATATTTGATGCTCGTGCGAGAGGTGTTCAAAGAAGCCCATCTCCTTGCCCAGGGCAAGGTCAAGTGCTCGCTCACAAAAGCAAGAATTCGGCGGAGCGCGCCGGCCGAGGCAGCGTCTTCGTCTTCCACGCTTGAGACCAGCACCTTTGACACCACGCGAATGACGACCATGCTCACTCATTACCACCGCCTAACTTTTTTCTTGGTGATGCCTGCCAGGGTGGCCAGCCTGCTTTGATTTCCTGATATTCATACACTTACCCCCTCCGCAAATACGCCCATCACACCACAGACTCTCCTCTTTCACGCTGCAGCTATGCCGCTCGAGACCACCATCGTCTGCGTGGACAACAGCGACTGGACGCGCAACGGGGACTACATCCCTACGCGTTTCGAGGCGCAACATGATGCTGTGAATCTGGTAACCGGGGCCAAGACGCAACAAAACCCTGAAAGCACCGTAGGTGTCCTTACCATGGCCGGACGGGGTGTCGAGCTCCTCGTCTCCCCCACCGACGACATTGGCAAGCTACTCTCGTGCCTACATGGGGTGAAGGTAGGTGGTAAGTCGGACATGGCGGGAGCTGTGCAAGTAGCGCAGCTGGCGCTAAAGCACCGGCGGAACAAGAATGGTGGGCAGCGGGTTGTGGTGTTTGTGGGGAGTCCGTTGGAGGCCGATGCTAAGATATTGGTGAAAGTAGGCAAACAGTTGAAGAAGAATGGTATTGCTGTGGACGTGGTGAGCTTGGGTGAGATTGAAGAGAACCAGGAGAAGCTGCAGGAGTTCGTGGAGGCTACCAACAGTAATAACAATTCGCATTTGGTTACCATTCCTCCGGGGCTCTTGCCTTCCGACGTGCTTGTCACCTCCCCCATCATCCATGGCGGGGAGGAAGGTGGCGGCGGAGGAGGAGGAATGGGTGCAGGCGAGGGAGGAGGAGGAGGTGGGTTTGGCATGGGTGCGGGTATGGGTGATTTTGGGGGCGTGGATGCTCAGAACGATCCCGCGTTGGCGATGGCTTTGCGGGTGTCATACGAGGAGGAGAGGGCGAGGCAGGAGGCGGCAGCAAAAGAAGCAGCAGTAGCGGAGGGTGAAGGAGGGAAGGGAGAGGCAAAGGTACGGCATTACTTTGGTGTGATGGAGGGATGGCGGGATGGATAGGAGAAGACAGAAGGACAGGGTTTAGTATGTTTTCTTTTTGTTCATGTGTGTTTAGGTCACTATGGCCACTAGTATGTTATGGAAGCTGTATGCAATTGTCAAGATGATATATGTTTGGTTTTCTTGTCCTCAATCTCATTTGCCTTTGCCCTCTCAACCCGCAAACTAACAGGCTACTGGCATGGAGACAGATGCCGGGGCCTCCTCCGCCGCAGCTGCTGCCGCAACAGCGGCCTCGATGGGTAGTGATATGGACGACGACGAAGAAGCCTTACTGAAACAAGCTCTGGCCATGTCCATGGCTGACACAGGGAGCAGCAGCAGCGTTGCCGGTGGTGCTGGTGGAGAGGGTGGGGGGAGTACAAGCAGCAGTAGTGGTGATGAGGCTCCAATGGAGGAGGATGAAGACGCAGCGTATCAGCTAGCGCTAAAGATGTCAATGGATGAAGATAGTGGTGGTAATGGTGGTGGAGAGAGCACTAGCGCCCCTGCTGCCCTGCCTACGGAGGCTGTAGCAGCAGGAGGAAGTGCGCCGGCTCCTACATTCGCCGACCCGGAGTTTGTGATGAACTTGTTAGGTTCTTTGGAGGGTGTGGATCCGAACGATCCTACCATTCGTGCAACACTGGAGTCTATGGGAATTAAGCCGCCGGGGGAGAATGAAGATGAGAAGAAGGATGGGGAGGGGGGGAATAAGAAGTAGGAAGGGTAGGGGAGGGTGATGGGTGGGAGAGAGAGGTACAGGGGAAGTGAATCTAGGGTAGATGTGCGAATAGAGGAAGTAAGGAAAAAGAGGGCATGTAAACGGACGAGAATGGCTGCAGGAAGTAGCAGAAAAGATGTGGAAATTCAGCTGGTCAGAGAGGGTCTGCTGGTCAATAAGGAGGGAGTAGAGCAAAACCATGCGTGAAACAAGGAAAGAAAAAGAAGGAAAAAGAAGTACGGATTTCTTCAAAACCTTCAAAGCGGTTGGATGTGTATATTCTTATTTGCTCTCAGGGGTGTTATACATCAGACGTCTCCTCTGCATCTGTCTCATCCAGCACACTGCGCGCAAGGCGTTCGGGGCCTCCTATTGTGCCTGGCATATCGCAGGAAATTCAACAACAGCAGCAATTGAAAGCCAGAGAAAGCCACATTTCATCACGGGAGCCTGCGGTGGGGTCCCTAAAAGGGAGAAGGCCTCGTAAGCACGGTTGAAGACTGGGTTGCCATTTTACTATTTCTGTTCTGGTTCTGGCTGAGATGAGACACGGCAAGTCGAAGGCAAAACCAGATCGGATCGCTGTTTTTGCTTGTTACTTTACTAGACATTATTTGAATCGGCATATACAAGCTCATCCGTGCTTCAAGCTTCAACCTTGTACGTTTGTTTCAAAGTTCCCCGACCCGGCCGTCGTGCTTATGCTCGAGCCATTTACATATTGCTCGGAGACCGAGGCAACCGCTGAGCCATTCGCCATGGATAAACAAAATAAAATATATACTCTGGTTTGTCGAGCCCATCTCTGAGTCTCGAAAGTTTCATTTTGGGTTTTCGATCGAGGCTTCCACCACTTATATCAAAAAAATCGTGGAACCAATGCCACATTGTGGCGTGTACGTACCCCCCTCGAGTGACCTTGCTGCTTGTCCAACGACACGCTTTGCAAATACTCAGCGTCAAGGCCTCAAAACACCTAACCCACCACTTTCAAGAGTACAGGCTCAGCATACTATGCCGGACATTTGTCCGTCGCCCGCGCTTAAGAGCAGCAAAGACGACTCGGAGATGACACATGAGTCCCGGCTTGCCGACACAGGCAGGAGCAGCATTTCTACCCTCGACGTGACACCCACAGCATCATCGCATCCCACCTCAACTACATCAGCCCTTCCTCCGCTCCTAGACCAGTTAAGTATGCGCCAGCCGCCCCCATCGGGCACCTCGACAAATACCAAGATGCCAGTGACAACACGAATTAGGCCTTTGTCACGAAGCTCCCTTGAAAGCACCATGGACGAACTAAGCGAAGTGAGTGGAGGCGTCTCAGGCGAAGATACGAGTAAATTATCCGAGCCCGAAAACTCGTTACGACGGCCCTTCTGGCAGTTGAATCTCCTTCGAGCCACCATCACGACGGGAGGATTTCTCACACCGCGCTTACATGTACCTCGCTTGGTCTGGGAACAATGGGGCGCCAAGTTGAACGGTTTGACCACCAAAGCCACAGCTTTTGAGGCTGTCTTAAGTCTACTTGTGGACCGCATTTTGCCCTTGGAGCTCCTATCGAGCATCAATGACCCCAGCAGGAAAACCCAAAATGAGGATGGCGAGGCCGCAAGGACGGACCTAGCTAAGGTACTGCGGATTTTTGAGGAAGTGCGCGCCGAGTTTGACTTTCTGCAAAACTCTCTCGCGCGGCTCTTTCTCTTTATCAAAGAAGTCCCCCCTACCGCCACCAGCAGCAGCACCAGTAACAGCAGCAGTAACGGCAGCATAGCAATAGCGCTTGCGTCGTCATCCTCCTCCTCCGCCGCCTCTTCATTTTATTTGGGAAGTGGTGGGGGCATGCAGCAAGTGCGGGGATTCATGACTTCTTTTCGCAATAAGATTCAAAGAAGCGCAGTCTCTGCGATGACTGCGGTTGAACGCATAGGGGTGGCCTTGCCTGCCAAAATAAATGATGAAGACCTCTTATCCTACGCTAGCTTGGTCTCTGAGATGTGTCATAAGGCCCAGAGGCTCGACGAATGGTTTGTTTCCCTGGATTGTCGGAGAAGAGAGTTACAGGAAGCATTGCGAAGAGAGGCATCTCCGTCAGCTTCATCTACTTCTTCCTCTTCCGCGTCCTCCTTTTCTTCCTCATCTTTATCAGGGAAAGAAGCAACCCAAGCGCTGTTGCACCAAGTAGAGGGCATTCTGGTGGAATTGCTGCATTGTGCCAGATTTCTGCAGGAGGTGGTGATCGAGCTTCTTCTACGAGACGTAGAATCGTTGGTGGACTCGTATTTGCGCAAGGCCCGCAAAGTGTTCACGAGAATGGTTTGGGAGTTGGAGGAGCAGGAGAATAGCTAGTAACTGTAGGGGGATGCTCGAAATTTAGGTATGATAAGGCAGTGAGCATAAGGAATCGAAAAATTGTTCTCTGATTTTTGTACTCTTACGAATCGACATCGGATGAAGATAAAGAAAAGGAGCTTGAGAAAGCCTCTGATTAGGTATCACAGAGAAATATGGGCACGTTCCCTGGATAGGACTCTTTGGTTGGCTTTCCACAGTGGTATGAATGATGTTTTCTGGGAAACCCCAGAAAATTTTGTCGAAGGTTCATCTGCGGCTTTCTTCGTCTACATTCTCTCTACTTTATTTGTATTGGAATATTTACACCCATCTGGCTCCGCGCGGGGGAAATTAATTTTGTGGCCATTCTCTTTCTTGTCATCACGCTTTCTCCTCCTTACACTTCACCTGATACCGGCTCCGTCTTTTTCATGTGTGGGCTGATTCCGATAATTCGCGTGACGATAGAAAGCAGGGGAAGATATGCATTCATGACATTGGCAACACTTCAATTGCTGCTGCTGCCTCAAACGTTGACTGTACGTAGACACCTTGATCTTCTTTCTGGATCCCTTCGCAAGCTCCCTTTGTCAAACCAAATCCTTCTCCCCTTCCTCTTTTACGTTTTTTTCCACCAGGTCACATCAGGAAATCGTCCGAAATATAAAATGATTCGCTGGGGTCCAACTCCAGAGAAGGATGACGCTCATTACCCACTGTCAGCCCATCCCCCATCATCATTCCTCCCCCCCCTCCACCCTCACATTCCCCTCCATCCCCCAAATAGACGTCTTTGCCCCCCAACTGATGGTGTTGATCGAAGTGGTACAGTGGTTGCTGCTGCGGCTGGAAAAATAATCCCCCACCAGCAGCAGTGGGAGAATTCAAAAAATCCTCTTCTGGCGCACAAAGTTGCTGCGGCTGCGCGGTGGCATTCGATACTTTAAAAGTAGGAAGAATAGCAGCAGCAGCTGGACCAGGAGCAGGAGTGGCAGGAGCAGGAGCAGGAAAGGCTTCCAAGCCTAGGAAACGATGAGGGGGGATGGAAGCGGGGGAGGAGTGGGGAGGTCGCTGTAAGGAGAGGCCAACCCTATCCAGCTGCTGCTGCTGCTGCTGCTGCCGTTGCTGCAGCAGCTGCTGGTGGTGGTAGGAGGATAGCTGATTGCGGCGCTGCTGCAGTAGCTGCTGCTCCTGGTAGGATAGCTGGCAGTGGCGCTGATGATGATGATGCTGCTGCTGCTGCTGCTGCTGCTGCTGCTGCTTGGAAAGATTACTAGAGGGAGCAGATAGATTATGGGCCAGGTCACTAGGAAGGGAGAGCTGTAATGGTCGCTGCTGCTGCAGCGACTGCGGGTAGGAGGAATGGGGAGGATAGAGAGAAGGCGAGGAACAGCTGAAGAATGAGGTAGCGGAAGATTGTTGGCCGCAGCTGCTGCTGCTACTACTGTTGCTGCTGGCATTGTAAGAGTACTGCTGCTGCTGCTGCTGCTGCTGGTGCTGCTGCTGGTGCTGCTGCTGGTGCTGCTGCTGATGCTGGTGCTGATGCTGCTGCTGGTGCTGCTGGTGCTTCTGGTGCTGCTGTTGGCAATGAATTGCGGCAATAGTGGTGGGGGTTGACCCGTAATGCGGGTAAGAAGACGCTTCGGTCGGGGGATGATGAGTGTGCAGGGGGGTGGGAGAGAAAAGGGATAATATTGAGGATTTTTGCTGCAGGCCTTGCTGCTCCTGCTGAGAGAAGCCAGGGTTGGGAGCGACTTGTTCGAGAAAGGTCTGCGGCCGAATCGAAGGCATGTGGGAAGGAGTGAGCTGCAAATGCGTTGTCGAAGCAGAAGTGAGGGCAGGAGGAGGGACAGGAACATGAAGAACTTGCTGCTGCTGCTGCTGTTGCTGTTTCTGCTGCTGCTGGTGCTGATGTTGCTGGTGCTGATGTTGCTGGTGCTGTTGCTGGTGCTGGTGTTGCTGACGTTGTGCGATTAGCATCGGCGGGTTTTGTCGCAAGTGCGCCGCCGCCGGGGACGCGGACGTACATGCAACAGTACCAACAGCTGCGGCACTATTGCCCCGCTGCAACGACACGCTTCTCATCGAGGCCGTCAGGGAAACATTTCTGTCCTCGTCCTCTCCCTTCCCCCCCACTTCTCCTGCTACTGCCACCCCTTCTGCTCCCCCTTGCGACGTCTCCACTTGTGCTCGCAACGAAGTAAGTCCTCCACTTCTTCCTTCTCCTCCTTCCTGCTCACCAGCATGACCATTTTTAGGGCTCCAAAAGTTCAACGTTCCGTTGCCAAGCGATGCCAAATCTGCCCACTCATGAGCATTCCCAATCTCAAACAAATCATTGCTCCTGCTCCTGCTCCTGCTGCTGCTGATGGTTGTGTTGGTGGTGACATTTAGCGGTGGTGGTGCCTCCTGCTGCTGCAGTCGGGTTTGAGGGACTAATGGAGAAGTGGGTGAAGGAGTTTGAGATGTGGATATGCTGCTGCTGCTACTGCCACTGCTGCTGTTGCTGCTGCTACTGCTGCTACTGCTGTTTTTAGTATTGGTGGTGGCACTGCTGACCGAGCCCCTCGCAAGAGAGGAGGTTGGCTCGAGGACGGAGGCTAGGAGGGGAGCGGAGGAGGCATTGCCGCTATCTTCCAGCTTCTCCTTCTCCACCTCCTCCTTTCCAGCCTCTTCGTCCTCTTTCGGTTCCCCTTCATTCTTGTCGTTGACCTTGTTGTCCACCAGGTAGAGGGAGGATCCATCACTGGCCGCCTCTAGCGTCGACCGTATGCTGGGCTTGACGCTGCTGCTTCGGCTGCTGCTGCTAATGGTTGTTGCAGCAATCTTTCCCACACCCATCTTCAGGTCTCCTTCCACAGGAAGACCCCGAGCTGCTGCGGCCACCTGAGTTTTAGAAATTTTATCACGGCGCCGAGCGGCCGAATTCCACCTGTTGACACAAATCGAGAAAATAGAAAGTCCATGTAAGATGGCACTCTTTCTCTCGATGCTTCCTCCCTTCCTCCCTGCATCCCCCTCTCCCCCCTTCCTCTCACCTGTTCTTCACCGCATTCTCCGACCTTCCTGGGACCTCCTTTGCAATCTTCGTCCAAGCATTGCCCCATTTTCTCTGTGCTGCCAACAACAACCCGTCCTCTTCCTCGGTCCACCCCCCCTTCTTCAAGGCCGGGTTCAGGTGATTATACCACCTCTCACGACATTGCTTCCCTATCCTCCCCGGGACCTTCTCGGCGACTTCCGACCATTTCATGATTCCGTTCTGGACACAGGACATGATGATGGCGTCTTCTTCCCTTGTCCACGGGCCTTTGACCAAGCCGGGATGGAGGACTTTATTCCAACGATGGAGGCATTGCACATCGGAGCGTTTCCCATCGAGAAACTCTTCGGAAATAACTTTCCAAGAGTGCGCCCCTTTAGTCGCGATGGCGATCCGGAGCTTCTCGTCCTCTTCTTTGGTCCAGCGGCCGTAAAGGATGTTGGTGGCAGTGACTGTGGTTGGGGGGGGGGGGGGGTTACACTCGCCCTTGTCGTCCTCTTGGGCTGTTTCCTTGGCTTTTCGCTGGCCCGTGGTTTTGCTCTGATCGAGAATTGCGGGGGCCAAGTAAGGGGAAGAGGGAAGAGAGCAGACTTGCGCCCGTTCGCGGGGGCTGGTTATTGGTTTGGGAGGAGTGCTGGTCCGGGAGAAAGAGGAGGAAGAGGAGGAGATTGTCGATGCCGGCAAGGCAAGAGCAGTGGAGGAGTCGTCGGCGGCCAGGTTAAAATTTTTGTCCAGGGATTGGTTCTGGAGTTGGTTCTTGGTGGTCGTGGAAGTCGTGCCTAGCAGCGTGGATGGTGGCAGGCGCCTAAACAAAGGTTGATCTATCTGAGGCTGGATCAGGACTGGTGGTACGCCTACCCGTATTCCGTTACCGGCCGCTTCCCTGTCGTTCTTGTACCTGGCATTACTGGTCGCACTCGGACTGTAACTGTTGTGGTTGTCGTCGCTGTCAATGCATTTGTAAATTTTGCCGCAGCTGCTGCTGCTGGTGGTGGTAGGAACGACCAACGTTATGGCTGTGCTCAAGTTGTCCATCCCTCCTTTGGACTTGGACACGGCGAGGCCTTCCTCGTTCAGATGCCATACCGGGGACGGATGTGAGTCGATCTAATAAATGAGAACAGGAAAGAGGAGTAAGCGTGTGCTCTCCGGTAATTTTGGCCAGAGAAAGAAGGTTGTTTGCCGTCTTCTACTTGATCGAGGACTCACCTTTTTCGCCGCAAAGGCAGCCACGTTCACGCTCAGGTCATGCAGATACAAGTCACCGGTCACAGAAAGACCGCTTGAAGATGGTCGCTTGCTGCCGCGAACCGTGCGAAGCCCTGGAGGACCGATTGGTGGCAGGGGGGATGGTGCCTTCCCCACCGATGAGGAGGAAGAGGTGCTGCCTTGGTCTGAGGTGGGAGCCGCAGTCAGGTTAGCCTCGGTGTCGGGATGAGGGTCCATCGAGAGGGCTTGTACGACACAGAATACTTTTCGCACGTCGGACTGGCCTTCCGATAAATTTGCCCGATGAGGGGTGGATGCGAGTGGCCTTATGTGTCCTTGTCTCAATGCTGGGCGATGGAGCAGCACATTTGATTCCGTGCGTGATGTGCCCAAAAGACCCAGACAACCACACCTGCGATGGGTACGGATTTATATCGGAACTATCGCATGAGTCGGCAATACTGGGCTTTCTTGTGAACCAGGAGTGTGATCGTGGGAGGAGTGTTTTGGTGTGTGGCATGGGGCATGGGGCATGGGCCCTCGCCCAATGTATGAGCGAGTGGTGCACAGGACCCTGTGCACGACGAGCCCGTCACGCAACCACCCGTACGCTCCCTACAGAATCTTGTAGGCACATTTCATGCAACCACGAGTGAGGGACGTGCGTGCTTTTTTCAGGAGGTGGGGAGAAAAGAGGATGACTTGGTCTCCTTTCAAAATGACGTCTTTCGCCCTCCCTCCTTTCTCTGGTCTGACTGCGGTGGTGCTCGTCTCGACAATTCAAAGGCACCCTTGCCAACATATTTTGTGACCAAGCATGAGGCAATAAGGACAACAAAGAAATCAAATGATTGGACTCGACGCCTTTGCTGTGGGGGGTGGGGCATTTAACATTTTTAACCCAGTATGCGCTCAGCCGCGTCATCGCTCTCCCTTTTTTTGGGGGGCACTGTGCTCTTCTTTCTATCTTTCTATCTATCTATCATTTTTCTATCTTTCCTTCCTACTTGGAAATTTGCCTAGCTTGTGGCATTTCATCGTTCCATCAATGTCAACTCTCGTCTCCCCACACCCGCTTCTTTCCCTTCCTCAACTCCTCTCCTCTCTTCCCTCTTACATCGCCTTCTCACCTCCCTCTCAGTCGCGCCAAATCGCCCCCGTATTCTTGGCAATGAAAGCCATCACATCACTCTGCTCCTCAATCACCTTCGACGTCGGCTTTCCCGCCCCATGACCCGCTTTGGTATCAATCCGAATCACCAATGGCCGGGTCTGGGCCAGATTCTCGCCATGTGCATGTTGCAACGCCGCAATATACTTGTAACTATGCAAGGGAACTACACGGTCATCATGGTCCCCCGTCGTAATCAACGTCGCGGGATAGGTCACCCCCTCCTTGGTATTGACGTTGTGAACGGGCGAGTACTCCAGCAAATACTGGAACTCCCCCTTGTCCTCATCCGCATTGCCGTAGTCCGAGCACCAGGCATAACCAATCGTAAACTTGTATGGGGAGAAGCGGAGAGGGAGGAAGAGAAGGGAAACAATTGTGAAATATGTGAAAAAAAGAGTGCACAAAGACCGAGGTTTTCCTCTGCTCCCTCCTTTTCTGCCCTTCCCCCTTACCTTATGAAACCGCAACATGTCCAAAACCCCCACCTGCGCCACCGCGGCCCCAAACAGGTCTGGCCTCTGGTTTATGCACGCCGCCACCAACAAGCCCCCATTCGAACCCCCATTGATGGCAATCTGCCGCGGAGTTGACAAGCCTTCCTTTACCAAAAACTCAGCCGCCCCGATGAAGTCATCAAAGACGTTTTGCTTCCTCTCCTTCGTCCCGGCGTTATGCCATTTTTCCCCGTACTCCCCTCCACCCCTGATGTTCGCAATCGCCACCATTCCTCCATAATGACGAATAAACAACAATCTGGACAGACTGAACGACGGACGAATCGAGATATTGAACCCTCCGTACCCATACAAGAACGTTGGTCGTTCCTTCTTCCCTCCTCCCTCCCCTCCCTCCTCTCCATCCCCTGCTGCTGCTGCTGCTGCGGCGGCGCGTCGCACCAAAAACATAGGAACTTTAGTCCCATCTTTGCTAGGGTAGAAAACCTGCTCCGTTGCATACTCCTCGGGGTTTAACCCAGGAATGACCGCCCGGAACAAGAGTGTACGCGGGATCTCCACCTGCGACAACAAGCCCACAGCCACAGGCATCCTCGTCGTTGTCTTACTGTTACTGCTGCTCATCGCGGTCTTGCTGTTGCTCTTCCCGCCTTTCCCTCCCTTCCCCCCCCTTTTCTTCCCCCCCTTCACCTTCTCTGTCCCCGCCCCGGGACCGGCCCCTGTTGTCTTGTCCGGCGATACGGGAGGAGTTGATTCCTCCGCAGTCCCAGCCGCAGCAGCAGCAGCAGCAGCAGCATCAGCAGCTGGCAAGCGGATCTCGGCCCGGTACACCGTACCTGGGTCATTGAAGCTGCTGTACTTGTAGAAAAATTCATCGGTCTCCTTCCGCGCGCACAAACTGTCCAACGTACCCTTCCCAGGCAGCGGCACCTTCACCCTTGCCAGCTTTCCACCCTTTTCTCCATCATTCCCTCCCTCTAGCAGACACAACTCAAGCTCATCCACTACGTCCCTCAGATAGGACAGGAGCAAGAATTTTCCGGCCACTGGCTGAGCCCCATTTAGCACCCCCCCTTTCCCGTCCTCAGGAACGACGTCCACAAACCTCACCTCCTTTTGCAAGGCCTCCAGGTCTTCTTCAAGCTTATTCCCGGGAGGGGGGAGGATGGCCTTCACCACTTTGTAATTCCCGGCGCCGCCCCGGTTGGTTCGGAAGTAGAAGGTCCGGCCTTCATTGGTGATGTAATCGTATTTGCACTTCAAGTCATCCACGAGCTTCACGCACTTCCCAATCGTCCCCATGTCCTTCCCATCAAAATGTGTCAAGTCAAAGTAATACAACCGATTGACCGGGTCACAATTATCACTGCTCGTCAAGAGCAACGTCTGCCCGTCATCCGACACCTCCACCCCATACATCCACTTCGGGTGCTCCGCGTCTTCCCAAAACACACTATCTTCCTTCTCATCCGTGCCCAACCGATGATGGTACACCTTCTGGCTCGCCGCTGACTCTGTCTCGGTCCCGGCGCCATCTTCTTTTCCATTACTACTCGGCGGAGGGTATTTATTGTAAAAAAAACTTTTTCCATCCTTCAGCCAGGCCACACTCGTGAACTTGCACCAGTGCACCTCGTCTTTCAAGAGTTCCCCCGTGGAAATGTCCATTACATAAATAGTCTGCCAGTCTGAGCCGCTCAACGAGATCAGGTATGCGAGGGTGTTCCCATCCTCTGTTACGTACACAGACGATAATGCCGCCGTCCCGTCCTCCCGCAAGGTATTCGGATCAATCAACACCCGCGGGGGCGACGTCAGGGAGTCTTGCGTGTACAACACAGATTGGTTCTGCAAGCCCGTCTTCTTATAGAAAAAGTAACGGCTGCCCTTCTGCCAGACACAGGAAAATTTGTCGTAGTGAAAGAGCTCGTTCATCCGCGTTTGAAACTTGAGCTTGTCGTCTTGCAGACATGCCTTGAAATAAGCGTCCGTCGCCTTGTTTTGCGCGCCCACCCATCTCTGTACGTCCTTAGAGTCGGGATCTTCCAGCCATCGGTAGGGGTCTGGTACGGCCACCCCATGCAAGGTGTCGACAACAGGGCCTCGCGTGGTGGTAGGATAACGAAGCTTGCCCGTCGCCGGGTCATAGAAGCCCCCACCGCCGCCACCCCCGCTTTGGTTCCCCAGGCCGAGCATACGGAGGAATGCGCACAATGCACTGCTGCTGGACTTGATGTCGCGCTTGCTGCGGCTGCGGAGGAAGAAGTAGACATGCGAGGCCAAGAAAGCCGTGCCCAGCACGCCGGTGGCAACGATGAAGGCATCTTTGCTTGCAGAATGGGGCCCACCCGCGCCGCCGCGCTTCGCCAGCGACGAAGACGAGAGAAGGTGAGGTGCCATTTATGTTTGCTATGATGTGTGCGGTATGGGTGTATTGTGAGGATGGTGTCCTTGAGTGTTCTTCGACTTTCGCTCTGCAGTACAACTTGGCGACTCTACCTCTTCGCCCCATGGCGATGAGACTCTCGGACGGGGCAAGAGGTCTGAAATTTTGCCTTCCGATGTTGACCACAGTGACTATGCCTGCTTTTCCAAGGTCACGATGCCTTAGGTCCTGCCTGCTGCTGACTTGCCCCCTGCACCACCATGTTAACAGATTTCACATTAATCTGCTATCAGCGCCTCAACCAAACCAGTCCTCATCCACCCCTCAAGCTACACGTCATCGCCAACCCCGGGCTTGCATCAGCCTAATTTGCCATGGCCCTGCCCCATGCGCTGTCTGTTTTCCAAAGAGGGATGGAAAGTCAAGCGATAAGACGCCACTTCATGGTCATCGTGCTTGGCGGCACCGACAACCGAATGCCTCCTCGTCTCAGCCCGAGGCATCTCATGACGGAGCCGGCCCGTGTTCGGCCCAGCAGCCTCACTACCACCGCAGCAACACGCATCATGAGCGCCAAGTTCGCTGACGCCAGTCACGCCTCTTCCCTCCATGCCCTTGTCATTCACGCACCACGTTTCTGCTTCTCCACCAGCACCAGCACCAGTACCAGCACAAGTACCACCGTCCCCTCAAACCCAACCCTTACTCCCCACGCGCCGCCCGTATTTGATTGGGTCGCTTTGGACGAAGAGAAAAAGATCTGGAGCGATTATGACAATAATTATGAGGCTGCGCTTGTGCAAGACCTGAGGAGTAACCATGCGGGTGAGACAGGTGCGGTCTGGATCTATGCTGGTGCCAAGGTATGTATCTTACACATGAGAGAAGACAGTATCACTTTTTTACGGAGGGAATGAAGCCAATTTGCGTGCCTATTTTTTGCATTCTCTTTATTTTCCTTTTTCTCTAATCCATAAACATTCTCTCTCTCTTTCTTTCTCACGCACGACCCACCCACCCACATAGGCTGCTATGAAATTAGGTTCTCCCTCTCGCTTCTCTCCGGGGGCCAGCGCCTTCGTGGCCGAGCACTACGCCACCGAAGCTGAGCACCTTGCACATTTCGACCGTCTGCTGGACATGCAAATGAAATCAAAGTTACTACCTCTCTGGAGAGTTAGTGGATGGTGTCTGGGATTTTTTCCCACGCTGGTAGGAGGGGAGCCAGCCCTCTTTCTGACGGTTGAAGCAGTGGAAACCTTTGTGGAGGAGCATTACATGGTATCAAAGGAGGGAGGAAGGGGCAGAGGGAGGGAAATGTCACATGAATGCTGCCCATACTGATTGTTGTTCCCTCCTTTTCCTTCGTTTAAAAAAACACATCTATCTATAGGAGCAAATCTTTCCCTTGGAATGCAGCGGTCGATACCCAGAGCTTTTGAAATTATTGAGGCATTGCTGTGAGGAGGAGGTGCATCACAAGGAGGACGCAGCGGCAAGGTGGATTTCAGGGGGAGGGGGAGGAAAGGGGGGAGCAAGGCCCTGGTATGTACGAGTTTGGGCGAAACTGGTTGGGTGGGGGAGTAAGGGCGCGGTGGCGGTGTGTAAAAGAATATGAATATCTAGGCCAATAGATGGGCGGGTAAATTGAGCATGTGGCTGCGTGGTAGAGATTGGCTGATTGTAGAAAGATACGAAAGAATGAATCACGGTGTGAAAAATTGAAAATTCAATATACGATTGCATTGAATGCGCTGATTTGTTTCGTGTCATGTTCTTACTGCCTTGCTTCTTTCCTTCTTGCCTTTCGTTTGTTCCTCTACCTAACCTCAAGCAGCCTCTTGTCTTACTATTAACTTTGTTTTGACTTCCCCTTTTCCCTCTTTCTCCCTAACCTTCCATTTGTCTTCTCCCCATCACTGGATAACTCGCATCAATTCCCCGAAAAGGCAAACATCTGCAGCCCAGACATTCCGATCCCCTGAACCTTGTACAGGCCTCCCTTCCCTCGGTCCCTTCCCCTCTCTCCTCTCTCCCTCCCCCTCCCTAAAACCCGAACATGTTGATGACAAAGGCCTTATACAGGGCCATAAACTTGGCCACGAAGGCTTCCAAGTGGAAAATCTCCTTGCTCCCCACCTGGACCCGGTGCTCATAGAACGCTGCCCAATACACCACCTCATGCTTCAACTGATCATCCAGCTTCGGCAACAACTCCCTCAACAACGTCTTCAAAATCACATCCGATGGGATGCAATTCGTCAGCAACTCGTATAGCATATCCCTCGCCAAGACCAACCGGGGGGGGCTCTGCTCCTCGATCAGCATCGTAGCAAGCTTGCCAATGTATTCTTCCCAATCGGCCACCTTTACCTCCTGGTCAGCCGTGAACGGATGTTGTTGCACCCGGCACGCCTCAAGCATCAAAAGGGCCCGGCGGAGGTTGCGGTCTGAGTGCTGAGCAACGCGCATGGCAAGTTCTTCGGGAAGGGTTCCACAAGCCTCTTTTTTGGAGATTTTGTTCAGAATCGTGCAGATAATCTCATGGGAAGGCGCCGGTACCCGAACGCCCAGGCAACGAGAACGCACAGGTTCGATGACACGCGAGGCGCTGTTGCAGCACAATATCAAGCGGCACGCTGCTGTATATTTTTCCATTGTCCGACGCAACGCCGCTTGGGCCTGACGACTCAGCCTGTCCACCTCCGTCAACACAACCACCTTGAAAGCTCGCCCTCCTGCCAATCCTAAGGCCGCCGTGGGGTTGTAGGACTGGGCGATCTCCTTGATCACTTCTTGGACCACAAACCGGTCACCGGACCCTGCTTCGGCGGCATTGATCTCTTGGTGATATGCCGAGGCCAGAATGGTTAGCTCAATCGTGCGTTTGGTGGGGGTCTTGAACGTCTTGTGCTCCAGCCTGGTCTTCTCCACGCCGGCGCCGTAAATCTCCCGAAGCAAAGCCATGATGCGTGTCTTTTTGCCGGCACCGGGGGGGCCGTAGAAGAGCAGGTGGGGGATTTCACCGTCCTTGGAGAGGGCTTGCAAGCGCTGGGTCAGGTCATCGTGGTAATCCAGTTTGGCCAGGGTCATCGGCCGGTGCTTGTCCACCCACAACATAGTGAGGATGCAGCTGTGATGGGAACGCGTAGGAGGGAGTGCTAGCGGGCTGTAGTTTGTGTGTGGGAGTGTAGGAGGGCGGTGAGCGTGTACAGAAGGAGGCAAAGAAGCATCATCGCCGGTATTGATTTGGAGAAGCATTGGCAAAGTGGTGCGTTTCACCCATGCAAAATCTGCCGTGCCTGTCTGATCGTAAAGAGCAAAAGGAGGCTTGACTTGAGACCGTGCTAAGAGCGTGTACATGTGTGGGGTGCGTCGCATCGGACAGCGTAAAAGGAATGCGCGCGCAACAGCCGAATCAATGCTGTCTCGAGATGTAAGAGAAGTCTCACGACGCTTACCATCAAGTGACTTTAATATATAGCCTCTCACACACAAACTACAGCCCGCTAGCACTCCCTCCTACGCGTTCCCCATCACAGCTGCATCCTCACTATGTTGTGGGTGGACAAGCACCGGCCGATGACCCTGGCCAAACTGGATTACAGAGTAGACTTCTCCCCCCGGGCCCCCCCCCCCATCCCCCCCGACAAAAAATTGATACCCAAGAAGCATGCATTCTTGTGGCACAGTGTAATTGGTTTCAGTCTCGGTCAGCTTCTTGTTGTCATTCACTTCCTTTGTCTTTGTTTTTGTTTCGGATGAAGTTTTGTTCTAATTGCTGTTATCCTACTTTCGTGCTACTTTACACACCCTCAGTGCCACTGGGGCAGAGAATTATAATTTCTTCGTTTTCTTCCCCCAAGTGGGCTAGTGCAGCACACTTACCTTCTCTCTTTCTTTCTACCCTTTTGACACTTAATATGCTCACCATCTTTCGCAATCTTTACCTGCTTGTCGATCAGCCTTCTTGCACGCTGCTGGCAAAGGACTGCTGTGGTCTTTGTTTGATTATCCTATCCTCCGTCTCATCTCCTCATGACTTTATCTTGCAGCCAGTCATTCCCTCCCCATCCCTCGCTCATACTTCAGTCCTCCCCCCAGGGTTTTTTCCCTGTCTCCTCGTCCTTTATTTCTATGCACACTGAGACATCACTGGAAAATCCTTCCTAGTCTAAAATCTGCCTCCCATTTCACCCATCGAGCCTGGTGGTAGCTGTTGCTGCTGCTGTTGCTGCTGCTGCTGGTGGTGGTTTAGGTGTGGTGGTGGCGCCGTGGAAATAGGCATGCCAAGTGATGGATGCTGATGATGGTGGCTGTGGTGGGATTGATGTTGTGCTTGGGCGCCATAAATGTGCGCATTCATCATTGGCTGCAGTTGGACTTGCTGCTGGATCTGCTGTTGCTGCTGTTGTTGATGATGGTGGTGATGATGGTGATTATGGAACTGCTGCTGCTGATGATGGAACTGCTGATGATGATGGTGGACCCCCCCCCCTCCTCCTCCTCCTTCTTCTCCCCCCCTTCCACTAACCCCCATTCCCTGCTGTATATGCACATGGCCATGCGCATGGATCTCCCCAAAGAAGGCATGGGCCAAGGCATCTCTCGCTGATATCCTCTTCGACGGGTCAAATGTCAACATCTTACTGATCAAATCGATCCCCAACGGCGGTAACGTCGGCACTAAACTCGCCCAGGACTCCAGGGATTGATAACGTGGAAATTGTGCTTTGACTTTTTGAAATTCCGGCAGCTCCACTATACCAGGGTAGACGGCCTCGGTGGGCGTGCCAAGGGCGCGAAAAATTCTATTGCAAGACGGGGAGGGGAAAGGAACGAAAAAATGAGGAATAGGAATTCGTGTGTGGGAATCAGATCTGCAAGACCCGAGAATATCTTCAAGAGATGGTGAATCACCGTCGGCAAATGCTCCTTTCCTCCCTTCCTCCCTCCCTCCTTTCCTCCCTCCTCACCTATCCAATTGATCACTCTCCGAGGCCCCCGCAAACAATGGCCGTCCGTTAGCCATCTCAGCAAAAATGCAGCCAATCGACCAGATATCCACCGGAGTGCTGTATTTCCTAGAGCCCATCAACACGTCGGGGGCACGGTACCAGAGCGTCACCACCTCGTGGGTGTAGCTTCGGACAGGGATGCCGAACGCACGAGCCAAGCCAAAATCAGCCAGCTTTAATTCACCGTCGCGATTGATGAGAAGATTTTGAGGTTTCAAATCCCGATGGAGCACGCGGTGGTCGTGGCAGTAGGCGACGCCGTGGAGGAGCTGGTAGAGGAAGGACTGAAGGACGGCGAGCTCGAGGCCATTGTCGCATATGTCTAGGTATTTTTTCAGGTCTTGGTCGAGAAATTCGAATACCAATGTAAGCTTGCGCTCTGTGTGAACTACGTCGTATAAGCGTACGATATTGGGGTGTTGTAGCTCTTTGAGCAGGGAAATCTCCCGGATGGCCGTGGAAGGAATGCCTTCGTCTTCGGCTTCCAGGCGGATCTTTTTCAAAGCGACGACCTCATTGGTCACCCGGTCCTTGGCCTTGTACACCACCCCGTATGTGCCTTCCCCTATCTTTTCCAATTTCTGGTACCGCTCCATTGAGGCGTGTCAGGGGTGTTTGCTGCCGAGGCTCTTGTCCAGGCCGAGAGGAGGGGATGATTTGTAATGATGGTCGTAGGGTTGATTTTGTGGAACTGTGTCTAGAATAGCACGTGAGGATGGCGAGGTGAACCTTCTTTTTAATTGATGAAGTATTAGCGCTCGGTTGCGGAGGCGGATGTGTGTGACTGGAGGAGGAGCGGGCGTCACCGGGCAAGGAAGAATCGACGAGGACCGGCGACCCGGAATCCAACCAGGGGCCTGTGTGTGTGGTTGTGGAAGATGAGGGTGCTAGATCGAGACCATGATACAGCAAGCCATCCCACGATCATGAAAAATGTTCAAACCCATCATAACATGTCTACTTGAGGACGCCGTCAATTGTCCTTGGAGGCAAACGCATCCCAGCTGGACAGGAAGCCGAGGAGATGATGAGAGCAAACTTGCATGGATAAGAGGGGAGGTCGACGCGGCAATGGCGACCACTTCGCCGCGTCATACGACCCCGTCCAAATGCCCTAGTGCACACAGTAGCACTAAACAAGTGCAATAAACATAGTGCCCTGATGTTCTTTTACGTAATGGGCTTGAGAAACTCTACCGTGTCCTATTAGTGGCGGACGCAACACACCAAAAGCTTGTTCGAGGCGATCTTCTGTCTTTTTGTTCTATAACCCGCCGCCCCTTCCCATGCCCCGTTCACGCACACACTACGCTACAGGTGAAACCATGCCCAAGTTTAAGCTCCCATCCATCCTAACGCCCTCCAAAAAGGTACATCATCCGTGAATTAATTGGCTGCCTCTGTGTCCTGTCTCCTGTCCCCCCCCCCCTTACCAGCTTCCCTCTATCCCCGATATTCCGCCGCCGAAGATCCTCGTTATCCCACTCATATACGCATGCAAACACAGAAGGACGAAGCAAACAGCAGATGGGGTAGAAGCGCCAGCATGAGCCAAGATGACTTCATGCGCAAGGACGCATGCCTAGTGGTGGACGAACAAGATCAGCTCACAGGCACAGAAAACAAGTACAACTGCCACCGTTTCACGCCCCAGCAACCCCGCGGCAAGCTCCACCGGGCTTTCTCAGTCTTCCTCTTCGATTTAAAAGGTCGTCTCTTGCTCCAGCAACGGGCCGCGTCGAAGATCACCTTTCCCAAGGTCTGGACCAACACCTGCTGCTCCCACCCCCTTAGTGGTTTCCAACCCTCCGAAATCGATACTCCAGAAGACGTCGCAACCGGCACAGTTCAAGGCATCAAACGCGCCGCCATTCGCAAGCTCGAGCACGAACTTGGCATTCCTTCTACACAAGTGCCCATCGAAAAATTCAAGTTTTTAACCCGCCTTCATTATTGGGCTGCCGACACCATCACCCACGGCCCCACCTCGGAATGGGGGGAACACGAAATTGACTACGTCCTCTTCCTCCAAGTTCCCTCCACGTCCTTATCCATCAAGCCGAACCCCGATGAGGTCGATGCCACTCAATTTGTCACCTTGCCCGAGCTTCAACGCCTCATGCACCCTTCCTCCGGCCTCCTGTGGTCTCCCTGGTTCAAGATCATCGCCGAACGCTTCCTCCCCCAATGGTGGGCCGACCTCTCCACCACCCTCACCACCAATGTCCATTTCGATCCAATTACCATCCACAGGTTCGACCCGCCGGTGGAGCACATGGGAGGAGGAGGCAGCGCAGGCCCTTTCCTTGGCTCCCCTCCTCCTCCTCTCGCTGCTGCTGCCCTCGCTGCTGCTACCAGCAATGGCAACGGATATAGGGACAACAGTAAGAAGCAAGGGGCGTACGGAAAGGTGAAATCGCATTCTGAGAGCGTTTTCTCCCAGCTATTGCGCATCGACGAGGTCTTCTGTGCGTTGCGAGTTAAGTTCGCTCATCCCTTCCCAGAGGTGGATATGGGTCAGAAGAGCAATGAGGATGTCAGGTTTTGCAATTATATTCTTGGGAAGGTATCCAGATCATTCGCAGCCGTGATCAGGCAGTTGCCGAAAGGCTTGTGTCTAGAGACAGTGGTTTTTTATTTGGTCTTACGGGCCCTCGATACAGTCGAAGATGATATGGAGGCGTTTGTCGCTGATCCTTCTGTGAAAATTCAGCATTTAAGGTCCTTTTATCAGGTGGCTTTGGAAGACCCTAGCTGGACGTTGAAGGGCGTGGGCAAGGGGGATGAGGCACGGTTGCTGGAGGAGTTTAATCGGGTGGTGAGGGTGTTCAAGAGCCTGGCCCCGGAAATGCAGGAAGTGATCGGTGATATCACCCGTAGGATGGGGAATGGAATGGCTGACTTCGTGGACAAAGACCTGGGTCAGGGAACTGTGGGGGTGAAAGAGTACGATTTGTACTGCCATTATGTCGCCGGGCTAGTTGGGGAGGGGTTGACGCGAATGTTCGCGTCGAGTGGCTTCGAGAGAGCGGACTTGGCGACAACAAGCGAGGAGTTGAGTAACAGCATGGGGCTCTTTTTGCAGAAAACGAATATTATTCGCGATTATTTGGAGGATTTTGTGGATGGACGGGCATTTTGGCCCCAAGAAGTGTGGAAGTTGTACGCCCCTTCCTACCCCGGTACTTCGCCTTCGCTGGGAGCGTTTGCTGCGCCGGAGAATCGGAAGAAGGGCTTGGCATGCTTGGATCATCTGGTGACGAATGCCTTGACGCATGTACCGCATTGTTTGGATTATATGAGCCGATTGAAGACCACGGAGATATTCCGTTTTTGTGCCATTCCCCAGGTGATGGCGATTGCGACCCTGGAGAAGGTTTACCATAACCCGGACGTGTTTACGGGAGTGGTGAAGATCAGGAAGGGGTTGGCGTGCAAATTGATTTTGGAAGCGAGTACAATGGGGGAACTCTTTGCGTGCTTTGAGAATTTCGCGGGTAAAATAGCTGAGAAGGCACGGGCGCAGCAGCAGGAGGACGGAGGGAGGGAGGGAGGGATGGCGGGAGAGACGGTGAAGTTGTGTGAGGAGATCAAAAAATTGTGTTCAGGGCAGGGGGGATCGGAGGAGAGGAGGAGGCGGGGATGTGCGGGAAAGCAGGGGACGTATTTAGCGGTGGTGCTGACAATTGTAATAGTGCCTCTGCTGGCTTGGTTCGTGAGAGGTGGAGCGGAGGGGGGATTTCTTGGACGATTGAGCGATGGGCCTGCAGGACTTTTAGGGACTGACTATGTTCGGATGGCAATCCTTGTAGTGGCATCGTTGGTGGTGACTTTTGGTTTAAGTTACATGGTGGTGAATATTTGGGCACCGCAAGAAGGGAAGTGGAAGGAGATGGGAAGGACGGTGGGAAGATCGAGTGGGGGGAAGAAGTTAAAGTGAGGTGGAATATGTGAGTGAGTGAGTGGTGTGTGTGTGTGTGTGTGTGTGTGAGTGTGTGTGTGTGTGTGTGTGTGTGTGTGTGTGTGTGTGTGATGATGATAGTACCTTATCTCTTTTTTTTTGTCAGCTTATATTTGGGTGAAATGATTGGTAAAGCCGCGTTGTATGAGCTATAGGACAGAGAGGAAAGGGATGAAACTTCGACGTGTCGGCTTTTTTCTCTTCGTTTGCGCATGATTGGTTTCGAGGAAGAGCAGCAGCAGCAGCAGCAGCAGCAGACTCACTCATTGGTCGAACGAACAGGGTAATCATTGCTGGTCATGCTGCCCAAACAAATATTTTCCGAATAAACTTGCTAAGAATCCAAGGTGCTGGGCTGCTTTTTATTTTGCGTCGGATTGTAGGGTTTGTCTTTGTCGATTAAACGAAGGAACTTAAAGGCGGCCATATCGCGTAGGCGGAGGCAACCATGGCCGTGGTCCCCTTCCCTTTCCCCCATGCACTTTATTTTTGCGTCTTGCGCCCGCACCAAAACAATCCACACCTTCCACACGTACATGTACAGGCAGGGCTATCGTGATCCAGCCGCCCATGTCGTCAGTCTAGTCAACCGCTTTCCCCCTCGAATGATGACGCCTGCCCTTGCCGTCTCTAGGGCCGCTGCCCGCCGCCGTGCCCTGCTTCTCGAAGCCCGCAAGCAGCGCGAGGCGTGGATCCAGGATGAAGATTATAAGGAGGTGGGTGTGGTGCAAGCCCTGATGGAGAAGCAGCAACAACAGCGGCAGCAGCAGGAGCAGCCACCATCACAAACGAAGAAGAGGGGCACTCTCACAGGGCTTTTTGAGGGCATTCCAGGCTTAGAGGGCGTGATGCCCATCGCGCGGGAGTACGTTGGGTTTTTAAACGAGCTCGCAGGAGAAGGAGACAGGGAAACGATCGAATTAGTAAGTGATGCCTCGTCAGCCGCGGAAGGAGACGGAGAGGACGAGGAAGGCGAAGGAGCACAAGGGGAGGAAGCTCCGCCCTTGCCAGACATAGCTCTCAATGCCTCCGTGTCCTTGTCGTACGATGATTTCGTGCAGCTTTTGGCTCATCCTGGATCAATTGAAGTGGTGAAATCCATGCAGCGTTTCGTCACTGCCTTTGTCCAAAGCCAAGAGCGACGCGAGGGGTTGTCCGCTCTCCCTCCCTCCTCCCTCTCCACCCCTCGTCCGCAAGGACAGCATCTGCACGCATTTATCGAAAGTTTGCGATCAGAAATGTGCAAGAGTGGGGTGTGGGCGGCACGGCTGGCAATCGAGGAGAAACGCTCCTCTCCAGGCTCCTCCTCCTCCTTTTCCTCCTCTTCCTCCTCCGCTTGGGATGGGTTGAGAGAGCACCTCGAAAAGTTCCTCGTTATCAAACTTTACCGCTACCTTTTCACCGAAGCTGAAACCCAGACCCTTAGAGATCAAGAAGCCGCCTGGCAAGCCCGCCTTGACTCCCTCGCCTTCCTCGGCCCCGAGCACCTCGAAGTCCGCTCCCTCATCTCCTCCTTGCCCTCCACATCCATCTCCACCTCTCTAGCTCCCGCCATCGCCGAATTCAGCCTTGTCCCCTCTTACAAAGCACCCGTGGATATAATGTCTTGCCTTTTACGTTGCTCTTATCTTCTCTCTCGCGGGCTCGTTGCAGCTCACCCTCCCGGAACCGGCCTACCAGGTGCGGATGAATTCCTGCCTGCCATGATTTTAATGATCAAAGAGAGTAAACCTTCCGGCTTGAGGAAAGCATTGGACATAGTGCAGTGTTACCGCTATCCGCCGCGATTGCAGGTGTCCGAGCCGGCGTATGTCTTTACGAATGTGCTATCTGCCGTCCATTTCCTGGAGACAGCGAAGGCGGGTCAGTTGAATATGACGCCTGAGGTGTTCGAAAGATCCTTGGTAGCGTGTAGCAGGAGTATGGGAAGATGGAGGGAGGGTGTGTTCGAAACAAGAGCAGGAGCAGGAGGAGGAGGAGGAGGAGGGGTGGTAACGGGGGAAGAGGAGGAGGGGCATGGGGTGGGAGTGTTGCCTGTTTTGTCTGCACTTAAGGACATGACGCTTAAAGAGGGTACCTCGCTGTCTTCCTCTTCCTTCTTGTCTTCCTCCCTCGTTGTCGGTAATGGTCATTACAAGAGCAGCGAACCCCATGGGTCAGTTTTGCTGCCAGCACGCAGTATTCAAGACATAAGACGAGAACGGATGGCTGGGGCAGCTGCAGCAAGAGTTGTAACTGTGCCAAGCACAGCAGCTGTCTCTCCCTCCAATGCTACTCGATCTTTTACTTCCTTGCGTCTCCACGACTTGCTTGGTCGCATTCAAGACACACATAGGAATCGCAGCAGTAGTAGCAACAAAAGCAGCAGCAACAGCAACAGCAGCAGCAGCAGATGCACGCAGGGCAAGCACCAAGAAGGAGCAATAGGACAACCCCACCTCCTCCAATCCCTCTCCTCCGAGCAGCTTAAGAAGGCCTGCTCCTTTCTGACTGTCCCTCCGCAGGACTTGCGGGTAAGCGATATGTCGGCCCTGCTATCAGAGTATAGATGCCTCGCCATAGTGGCTGGCGAATGTCTTAATTTGCTGCAAGAGCAAAGAAGGTAGGTTGATTAAAACGTAATCTTTAGGTAATGAAAAAGTGAGAAACGATAAAGTAAAAAAAGCACACGAGACTTTTAAATTTATCATCACATATACCTATAGATATGTATATATGTATTGACGGGCTCCCTATCATTTTGGTTATGGCACAAGATCAACCTTCAACAATTTCTTCCGTTATCGTAGTCCTATGTTTTATTTACTTAAACTTTTCAATATATAAATTATACATACTTTTGATGTGTAATAAATATTGATAATGTTTACTCAGATTTTTTTTCTATACTTTCTTAATCCATACGTGTTTTCCTCGCTTTTTTTGGATCTTTTGTCGTTTCTGTTGTCCATCATACGCTAAGACGTATGTATGTTAAATACGAAAGATATCAATACCCAGTCTTTAGGATTACTTCAACTTTGTCGCACAACGTATAAAGAACAGTTCTTTATAGCTACCAGTCTTCTCATGCCTAGAAACGATTTTTCGTATGCTCCTGACTTCTAATATCCAGAAATGTTACCCCTCACCCTCACTCTTTCCCCCGTCCTTAACTCCTTCACCGCCTCTCCTTCCTTCGACCTCCTTTTCCTTCGTTTTCATTATTAAGGAGCGGGTGCGTTACTAGCTTCCCTACATTCTAGTGGTTTCTCAAGTATCTCCTTCAGCTTCAGGCGCGGCCGCTCGTCCCGCTCCTGATACTTTTGTTGTTGCTGCTGCTCCTTCTGTTCCTGCTGCTTCTGCTGCTCTTGCTCCCCTTGTGATTGATGCTGACGTAGCTGAGACAAAGAAGTTCGCGTAGTACCAGACACTAGAGTGTGTTGCAAGTACTCCAGTACAACAGGGGTGGCTTTTGGTTCGAGGGTGAAGAGGTGGCTGTGTCCGACGATGAGTTTAAGGACCATGGACTTGTTGCTGAAGTCGGACCAGCCCCAGCACGAAAAGTAGGGGGTCATGCTGTGCGTATATTTGTGGATTTAGAGCGTGGAAAGAACAAAAAGGGTTTATACTATGAATGAGTGCAAAATTATCACTGGCTTGTCAGATTAGACTCGATTACATGAACCACCCACCGCTCTTCTTATCCTCTATTCAACACACGTACCGATCCTCGCTCCCATGCAACACGTGAATCGGGCACTCCAACAGCCGGTCCGGCTCGCAATGATAGAAGTCCATCGCACTCAAATCCTTCGATGTTAGCTTAATAGCGGCCCGATTATTTGCAGAACGCAGATTCTTGTAGGAGTCGGGCAAACCTCCATACCATCCCAGGATGGCGTGCACGAACAGCAGAGGCCCACAGCTGTACCACCAGATCGGCGACCGTAAATGGGGAGGATGAGCGCTTGCCACATACAGCTGATCCAAAGTAAAGTTGTGCTTCAGCTGAAGCACACGCGCCATCTCCAGAGCGACGTAGGATCCATAGCTATGCCCAAATACGCTGAGGGGAACCTCACTTGGTTCCAGATACCCGGCCAGGTGCAAAGCCTTGACAATCGCCTCCGCCACCAAATAAATGTCTGCCAAAGACTTCTCTTTAAAGCGGGAGTCCCGCCCTGGCATTACTACTGTCACAATCTCCACATCCTTGATCCGCCATTGATCGTACAGGCGCGAAGTCCCCCCGGCCCAGGGCAAACACACCAAGCGGGCCTTTGCCAAGGGCGAAGGATGAGAGACATGGATCCACTGTTGCGTACTTTGATCCGTCATGACGGGTCGGATTACGCGCTGGCGACCCAAGCCGAAACAACCGAACCCGAAGCAGCCAACGGGCACGCTGACCTCCTCGCCCTCAATGCCCATACCATAGCGCGACTTGACGTTGTTAACGCGTACCGCCGTGGACTGTGAATGTCCCGACGAGGTGCTACTCCCTTGTGCCAACGTTATTGCGGTACCAAGCTGGCTCTGCAGGCAGTCGAGCTGTCGCATCTCTAATTCCGCCTCCTCAATCACTTCCTTATTTGCCCGCCAGGCGAAGGGCATCACTCTCCTACCGAGTAACGCGGACGACACGCTCTTAATGCTAATAAGCGTCGGACGCTCTGCTTGTGCACTTTCATCGTCCGCTGACGACGACGGTGACAATGTAGCTGAGACCTCCCGCTCGCTGCTGCTGCTGCTGTTCTGCATCTTATTGCCCGACTGCTGAGAATGGATCATCTTTGTCACATCCGCCACAGTAGTTGCCGGACCAATCTTGGACGGATTGATCTCCACTCCAAACAATTGCTTAATTCTGCTGATAAGCTCGATGGTGCTAAATGAGTCCATTCCCACGCTAAAAAGCGCCGACGAACCAAGCACCTCCTTATGCTTCGCAATAGCCTTAATGGTATCGGCCACCATATTCTGAATCTCCTTGGCCGTCAACGTCCGATCCGTTGTCCGGGCTGCGTCCGCCCCCAGTATAAATTGCTTTAATCCACCGTGCAAAAAGCTGGCACGGTTAGGATACACGCCTACGGCGTTCTCGCGGAAGAAGAGCTCACATCCTATTGGCAGCCCGCAAACAATGGCGTCTTCCAAATCCTGCAATGCGCGCTCAGAGCGGACAAATTCCACGTTGGAGCGCAGCTGCATCTTGCGGACCTGAATGTCGTTCGCCAAAATACCTACATCCGACAGACTTGTCATGCAAAATGCAGTGCCTGGGAGTCCCAGCGAGTGGCGCTGGCGAATAAGCGAGTCCATGAAGGCGTTTGCACTCGCGTAGGCCGCGCGCCCTCTTCCGCCCATAAGCGATGCGACGGAAGAAATGACTACGAAAGTCTCGAGCTCCAGATTCTTAGTGTGCTCATGCAGGTACCACGCCCCTAGCGCCTTGCATCCTCCCACCTTTAGCAGGTCATCCGATACCACATCCGTCAGGACTGTATCGAGACTCACCCCTGCAACGTGAAAGACAGCTTTGAGCGGCGGGCGGCCCGAGTCCCCCTTCGCATACTTGTGTACCAACTCTGCCATATCATTCTCGCTCGCTGTGTCAGCCACCACCACATCCATTGTGCACCCAGGCGTCGCAATTAAATCGCGAAACAAAGCCTCTACGCGGTCCGGTTGTTTGGTCACGGTGATGACAAAGTGTCGGGCACCCTTTTCAAACGCTCGACGCACCACCTTTGAGCCAAATCCTCCCGCACCGCCCGTAATCAAGTAGGTGGCGTTGGCGTGATAGATGCGCTGGGGCATGAGCACTCGAACCGACACGGGTACACCCTCAGAGGTTAAGTAATTGCTGAGGACGACCTTGCCTGTATGTTTTCCGGCCTTGATGAGCTCGATGGCATCGCGGATGCGGTCCATGGGAAAGATTGTGGTGGGAATCGGATGGTAGGCGCCATTGCCGAGAAGATCAAACACTTCAGACGTCGTCTTGATGGTCAAGGGTGCATCATCCAACGCCAGACGATCCATGTCGATGGCAACAAATAATCCGTTCTTTCGCAGCGCCAATAGGCCCATCTTGGCATTATCATAGATGTCAAGCTTGCCGATTTCCAAGAAGCGCCCCCCAGGTGCCAGCGCTTGCACACCCAGTTGCTGATGTTTCCCCGCCAACGAGTTCAGAACCACGTCCACCCCTCTATTGTCCGTATCGCGCATCACATCTGCAAACCAAGAGGTGGAGCGCGAGTCGTAAATTTTCTCCACTCCCAATGCCTTGACCACCGCGCGCTTACCAGCCGAGGCTGTGGCATAGACTATCGCTCCAACATATCGACAAACAGAGATGGCCGCATGCCCCACCCCGCCGGCCGCCGCGTGGACCAGAACCCGATCGCCCTTCTTGATGCGAGCAATGTTGATCAATGCATGGTGCGCTGTGTTGTACACACTTTGTGTGCTTGCTGCCACCTCAAAACTGATACTGTCGACGAGCTTCACCACCCGGGATGCAGGAGCGTTAAGCCGGTTCCCAAAACAGGCGGCCTCCGCGGTTGCCACGCGGTCCCCGACATTCAAGTGAGTCACTCCTGCCCCGACCGCCGACACGACTCCCGCGGCTTCCATGCCCAAGTGCCGCCCGTAATAAGATCCTTCAAACGAAAGCTCGGGTAGCATGTTGATAGCGATGAGGACATCGCGGAAATTAAGTGCTGCTGCATGAATGTCTACAGTCACTTGATCGGGTCCAGGAGCTGGGACGGCATACGCCTGAAAAAGTACATTGATCTGCCCAGGGGTCGAAAGCTCTTTGCTTACATCGCAACAATACGCAACCTTGGGATCCGTCGGTGGTATCATACGACTGCGACGCACAGGTACATCTAAAGGAAAATAGCGAGGTACCCTAATGTTGCCGTTCGAGACAAGATAAACCTTCTCCCGAGGAGTGTACGCAAGAATCTCGGCCACCTTAGCCAAAGCCTGCACACGTGTCATCCCCTTGGCGTTCTCAGTGCCCAAGTCAATAAGGCGCGCCTCGAGAGCGGGCAGCTCGTGGGCAATCACAAAAGTAAAACCCTGCAAAGAGCCCTGGTTCGGCCGGATTTCCCCCGCGTAGGCTCCTTCTGTCACAACCCAAAGATGCCCTCCCTGTCTTGTGCCGCCACTTTCAACAAGGAGCTGGGTAATCTGCTGTTCACAAGCCATAGATGCCTGACAGAGCTTGGCTAACCGGCTAAAAGCGTTTGTCCCAAGCACTGTCTCGTCATTTAGCCCGCCCAAGAAAACGAGGCCCTGGAAACCGGAATCAGCAGAAATGCCCTTCAGCGTCTTGCACAAGGTAGAGCCCCACGCTTTAGCGCTGTCTTGCAAATGTGCCATGGGATGGCTGCCGCAAGTCAGGACAACAGTGCGGCACTGTGGCCCCGCTAGTATTCCCAGGTGCTGGGTGAGATGAGCGGCCAGCACGGGGTCTTCAGCCACGACGACGAAAGTGCGCGGAGCTGACGGGATGGGACGAATCATTCGTGCCGCCACCAAAGTGCTGCTAGATATCACGTCTGATGCGAACGGCTGCAATGCTTCAATCCATGCTTGTTTATCCATGCTGTCTTCCACCCCCATTACCAGAAGCTGTGCTCCTGGTGTCATAAAAGATTCGAGCGTTGTCAATGTATGGAGCACAGGCTTAGCCTCAGGGCTGATATCACCGCTACTGCTGCTATCCTGTTCCCAAATCGCCTTGCCCGATGCATGCCATGCATGCACGGCCACGATATCAAAAGCGTAATCCGCCAGTTCCACAGCCAGTGCAGGCAGCAGAATCTTGCGCACCCGCAGCCCTACCTCCGTTGCACCCATACTGCCTGCAACCAAGTTCAAGACTTTCATGTCGTGTGAGCCGATAAAAACCTCAATAATCTGGTGTGAGTCCAGCTCCATTTGGTTCAATGCCTCGGCTATCGTAAATAAAGCTGCATTTCCCACAATCTCCAAAATCCTGAACACGGTTGGCTGGCCAGCATTTGCCATCTTGAAAGCCTGCGCCGCACGCACCACCAATGGGGCCAGCGTGTCGACAATAGCCACCTGTGCCTCGGCCTCTCCATCCAAAAGAGCCTTTCCTGCCCTTTCCATCTTTACAACCGCCTCCTTGAAGAGATCCAATGAGCATGCATCCATCGTCGCATCGCGTGACTGCCAAACCAATTCTGAGAGCCGGGTCGTGTCCGTGCTCGCGCCAAAGATGCAGCTAATGTTTTGCATGGCAAGCACGAGCACCCCATCCTCATCGTACACCAAAACGTCCCCTCCACTCTTTTTCCGTCCCATGTAAGGAATGGTGCTGTCGTGATCCAAAAATGCATAAAGCTTGTTGCTGCTAGGCTTGCGAAGGAAATGCGCTACGTCAAACCCCCCTGCATACACGACAATTTGCGGGTCATGCGACGGCAACAAAAAGAGGAGCTGATACAAGGCATCCAGAAGTTGAATGCCGAAGCTCCCCCCCTGCCGTCCCCATTCTATGCTGTCAAATTCCACTACGGTCAAATAGGTATCGTCGACCAAATTTCCATGCATCGACGAAATGACCTGAAATGACGGCCCATACTCTGAGAGTCCCTCCTTGTTGATAATTCCGTAAGCATGCTCTCTATTCTTGGCCAGGCAGTGTGCATGATGCTGCTGCAGGGCTGTCAAGCCTTCCTTTCCAATGTCTGCCAGCTGCCAGGGCGCCAGCAAGCCAAAAGCCCCTGGCCTCAAGTGGATACGGGGGTCCAACGTCCCATCTGCCGTTAGCAGCGATGCATGCCCCCCATTCTCGTCGCTGCTCTTTACGGCAAATCCCGAGCAATGGTCAACATAGCTTGGAAGATCGTCGCGCTCCCCAACAGGGACCTTGGCCGGCGTAGACCGCACCAAAAAAGTTTGCATCTCCTCCCCGCTCCCCTCCACCTCCTTTAGCACAACCTGGACAAGCGTCGGGGTTTGCCCAATAGTCGTCCGAGGAATCCTACACATGGACTTGAACTCAACGTTGCTTAGCGTACATGGCATCCCCACTGCCTCCAGAACCATCTCCACGTAGAAGCAGCCGGGCAAAATTTCTTGCCCGCCCATCTTGTGGTCCATCATCGGCTTGAAAGTCCGGTCACAAACTTCCACCTGAAAGGCTCCACTTTTAAACGTGCCTGCCACGGGCCCCTGGAGGTACAGTCCGGAGTAAAGGTCGCGATCATTAATGTCAACCAATCCATGCATTCGTGACTTGATGAAAGGGTGCTTTGGCAAGTCCACCATGGAGTAGTTCAAGGAATTATACAACCCATGGAGCTCTAACTTAACGTTCTTCTCAAACAGAGTGGCCAACAACCCCATCATCACATGCAAACAATTCCCGTTTCTCGTTAATGTCGACATTACTACAGCCTCTCTCCCTGCCGCTTTAATGGACTCCAACAACGGCCCCGCCAGAGTCTTGTGCGGTCCAATCTCCAGCACCACATCCGGCGCCGTCTCCTCATCCGCAAAAATGCACTGAACGGCATGCTCCAACACCACGGCCGATCGTACGTTCTTGCACCAGTATTGAGCATCTGTCTGATGCGCTTCTTCCCCCGTAACTGTCGAGACAAACACCGGCGACGTCTCCATCCGCATGGAAATCCGATCCGGGCTATCAAGGAAGGCCAACCGCCGCTGCATCTCAGGCAAGATAGGCTCAATATGTGATGAGTGAAAAGCAATATTACCCTGTACAAACGCAGAAAAAGTACCTGCGGGTAACTTTGTTTTGACCTGGTCCAGTACCGCTTGTAGCCCCGCCAGCACCGTCCCGGTCGGGCTGTTGACACAAGCAATCTCCACGCCCCCCTCCTGGCCAAACCCCTCCGAGGCCAGGAAATCCATCACCTCGTTCTGTCCCATTCCTACAGCCAAAAGTCTCCCACAGCCTGCCAGTTTTTGTTGCTCCTGAGAGCGGTGATATACAACTTGAACCGCCTCCTCCAAACTCAATAAACCCGCAGCATATGCCGACCCCACTTCCCCAGCCGAGTGGCCCACCACCACAGACGGCAACACCCCACAGCTCTCCAGTAACTTAAGTATTCCCACTTGCACCAAGAAGGTGACCGGTTGCGCATACTGCGTTTCTCGTAATGCTTCCATTGACAGCGTCCGGGCCTTCTCCAAAATAGACCATCCAGCCAAGGCCTCAAAAAGGATATCTACCCGCAAGACCGTCTCTCGATACACCGGTACTTGCATCAACATCTCCCCACATCCCACCCACTGAGCCCCCTGTCCCGTAAATGCAAAGAAAAAACGCTTTCCCTTCTCTTCTTCCGGCCCCGGAATATCAGGTCCAGCTACCACCGCCTCCAACTGCTGCACTAACCCCGGCAGGCCCTCGGTCCCCACTACCAACGCCTTACGATACTGAAACACGGTCCGATTCACAGCAATGGTTCCACACACATCCCGCACATCCATGTCCAGCTTCTTCTTTAGCTGTGCCGCCAATGCTCCCGCGTACAACTTGAGGTGCGCGCTGCTTACCGCCGACAGAGGCAAGAGCACTGGTCCTGCAAATGCCGGGCGAGCCAACACCCGCTGGACCAAAGCGGCCGGCGGACGATATTCTTCCACAATAACATGAGAATAAGATCCACCAATACCAAAGGAATTAACACCCATTAACACTGGTGGGGTGCTCTCCACAGGACCAAAAGGTTCCGTCTCCTGAATCACGCGCATGTTATGCCCTTGCCAATCGAAGTCAGTTCGTGGGGTCGTGACGCCCGCCGTCGGCAAGTACACACGACGCCGCATCATCTCAATCACCTTGGCCAAAGAAAAAAGTCCTGCTGACACTTCTGCATGCCCGATGTTGCTCTTGACCGAAGCCACGCGCAGTAGTCCCTGAACATCATCCTTGTCCTTGACGCCCCGAGCCTTCCCTAGCACGTCGCCGATCGCTTGCAGCTCCAAAACATCTCCCACGTAGGTACCCGTAGCATGACACTCCATATAACTAACCAAACCCGGCGACAGACATTCTGCTTCATAGGCACGGGTCATCAGCTGCTTCATTCCCCATACACACGGACTCTCATACATCCTCCCCGCTCCCTCCGCCATGCCTTCCACCGCCCCCGCACTTCCGGCAACAGCATTCCTTATAGTGCACATAATCCGATCCCCGTCCTGAATTGAATCCTTGAACCGCCGCAGCACAATGCATCCATAACCCTCCGCGCGCACGTACCCTTTAGGGCCAGCATCCTCAAACGGGTGGCTTGTGCCAGTGCTGCTCAGCACCCCGCACGCTTGCAACGACAAATGGAAATCCTTGTCTTGCGGAATGTTGACACACGCCACAATGGCAAAGTCACAATCCCCTTTGCGTAAAGCCGCCACAGCCATGGATAAGGCGACCAAAGAAGAGGAGCAGGCGGTTTCCAAAGTGACCGACGGCCCGTGCGTCCCCAAGAAGAAAGCCACGTGATCCGACAGGGACGACATGAGGCATCCCCGCAGCGTCGTCTCGTCGGGGGCATCCACAGAATGCACAGAATGAACGTATCCCGCAGCGAATATTCCAGTTCGGGTGCGATACATCCGCTCGCCCGACAGGCCCGCGTCCTCCAGGGCATGCCATACGCTCTGCAAGATTCCTACTTGCCTGATATCCATATTCCGGGCCAGTTTTTCCGTCACCTTGAAGAAATGACAGTCGTAGCTCTCTACTTCCTCATCAGAAAACATGTTGCAGAAGCGAGATTTGAGCCGCCACGGGTTGCTGCTGCTGCTGCTCCCCTCATCGTCGACCATGGTCCCTAAGTACCGCCCTCCGGCCACCACGTCCTGCCGCAGCTGCCGCTTGGCCTGGATAATATCAAAGAGCTGCTCGCCCGTAGTGATATTTCCTGGTAAGTGAATTGTATACCCGTTTACAGCGATACGCTGCTGCTGCACGCCGATGCCACTTGGCTGGACATGGCTTGAAGAAGGGGCATGACCATGCCCCGAGGCTGTCTTGGGGGCGGAAGGGGGGTTGGGAGTCGTGGCAGCGGCAGAGTGGAACGTTTCCTGTATCTTTGAGCTATCTATGGTAGGGGATACAACATGTGGTGGCTGTTTTGGGTCGATCGATGACCTCGCGAGGTTCGCCATGATTTTTTGACGAGGTCGCTGCTCCTCTCGTCCGCAAGGGAGGCCCACCCAGCCCGCGAGATGAGAGGAGAGGGAGGAGCGCAGAACAGAGGCCTTGCCAAAGGAGTAAAACAACCTGTCTTGATATTGACATAAATTGTTGTGGGGATGGTGAGACGTGTGCCCGTGGAAGAATCACGGTGGCGCGTGGCATCTTTAGTGTTTTCTTCAATGGCCCATTTTTGAATCTCTCTTTGGACTTAGACAAAAGGAAAGGATAGAGTGTAGACAAACCGGAGATGACAAACAAAGTAGAGACAAAAAGATATGTCCAGATCGATTTATCTTGCTAATCTGTAAAGGGTGAGTGTCCTGAGAGGAGGACTCACGATGCAGCATGTCAACGTCTCTTTGCCTCTCGGAGCCGTTGAATTTGGAAGTTCGATGATGACGCATCTCCGGGAGATGATCTCCCCGGCTTTCTTGCGAAATACCTGCTGCATTCCTGAGGCGCAATGCAGTATGGACAGGTGCTGTGCATGATTCCCATAATTTGTGACTTGCTGCGAACACTTCTTGCGTTCTCGTCCAGCCTGCTAAGTCCCCTGTTCTTTTGCGCCCATCAATCGTGAATAATGGTGGGAAATTGGCCCGTTTCGGGGCAGCTTGCGGTGGCTGTGCCGCAGATGTTCGAATACAGGCAAATACCTGGCATTGCCTCTTCTAAAGGTGCTCGTACGCCCTATCATTTCTTGACGAATCATTGCCCAGGTTCCTCAATTCACCGTTGCGCACAGAATACTCTACTCAGAACGGATTGGTTAGGTCCCTCATTCCACCATGCCCTTGCTTACCGTTACCACCATTAAATAGAGACACGGCCCACGCAAGTGCATATCACTGCATTCTCCCTCACTTTTGGCCTATCCCACGGTACTATGGCCGGCGGATGGTCTATTTTCTGGCGACAGTTTTCGGTACGTACTTACTTACTGCCGGTGGTGCAACGGACAGGAGAGGGGAAGGAGAAGGCATAGATCTGGATGGAGAAATGCCTTGCATATGTATGTGCAACGTGCAAAGGCCTAAGGCAGTCTCATGGGGAAAATCTACGTAGCTTTCAATTTGCTCACGCTTGTTAGACCTGGTTGGTTGCCTGAAGGGAGCTAGATCGGAATGGTACTGCTGCGGACCTGGTATGCTGCGGGTTTAATGACCTGAAAAGTATTGCGTGACTTGGCTACTTATCATACCAATCTCTTGTCTCGCCACCAAAATCTCACTCATGACTGCCTTTCCCCCTGTTTCCTTTCCTCTCTCCTCCCATCTCTTCCTCCCTCCCCCAGGTCCTAACATGGAAGAACAATATCCTGCGTCGCAAGAGCTGGAAATCCTCCATGATAGAGATTCTGGTGCCAGTTGCCCTCATATTCGGAATGCTTGCCATCTACAATACCATCAAGCCCCGAGTCATGACGGCGACAGTGCCCGGTAGCACTCGTTCCATGCGCTTCGATCATTTCTATGACAGTTACGGACAGCCACAGTGTGTAAGGCACGATGCCAACATTTTTTGGCGCTGCCCTGCACGAAATTGTCAAGAAGATGCCTGCGACAAGCTGGCGTTCGCCTTTGCCCCCGCTTCGGCCACCGACGTGGCTGCTGCGGCGGCGGCGACGGCCTTGCAACAGCAGGTCCTGTTTTTGACGGACTCCAACGTGGACACTCTACTCTTCCCTTCCGAGGCGGATTTGGATGCCTATATTGCCCAGCCCAAGTACGCTATCAGCAAAAACTTAAGCAATATTGGCGTGGCTATTGTGTTTGATTCCGGCGCGCCTAATTGGCAGTACTACCTGCGCGTGAATCGGACGTTGAACGAGGGCTATAACTACAACCTGCCGCCCACTACCCTCGCCACGGACAGCTTGCTCAAGAACCCTTATGATGCACCTAAGGCTTGCTCTCGCTGCTCAAACCAGTACTTGTATTCATGGTACCAAAGTGGGGCATTGGCGGTGCAAAATTTGGTGGACTCGTTTATTATCTCCGAGGCGGCAGGCAGGCCCATCACACTGACGGCCTCGGTAGTGGACTTCCCCTCCCCGGGTTATACAGAGGCGGGATTTTGGGGACAAGTACAGTCATTTTTCCCTATTTTCTTGATCATTGCCATCCTGTATTCGGTCTCGAACGTATTACGGAGTTTGGTGATTGAGAAGGAAGCGCGGATTCGGGAGGGGATGCGAATGATGGCTTTGACGGACTCAGCACTATATGCAAGTTGGGCTTTCCATTTTGCCACAACGTTCACGGTTATTGCAGCATTAATGGTGCTGGTGGGAGGCAAGCTCTTTATGTACTCGGACAAGGGACTGGTGTTTGCGTTCTTCCTCTTCTTCTTTTTCGCCACAATGGCCTTTGCCTTTTGGATGTCTACTTTTTTTAGCAAGAGCAAGACGGCCGCCATCTTGGGGGTAATGCCTTACTTTGCCGGCTACTTTCTCACCATGGCCTTGAAACCAAATTCGGGACGAAGCGCTAAGCTCTTGGTGTCGTTGCATCCGGCTGGGGCATTTGCGTTGGGTATCACGGCCTTTACTGAATATGAGGACGCACAGCAGGGGGTGACGCGCTTTACCTATGCCACGTCCGCCGTTGGCAATTACGCTTTCTCAGATGCACTTGGCATGTTGATATTTGACATCTTTTTTTATGCCTTTCTCTTCTGGTACTTCGATAAGGTCTTCCCCAATGAGTATGGCACGCGTCTTCCGCCCTACTTTGTCTTCATGCCCTCCTACTGGAAGTCTTGCTGCTGCAGATTGGGAGGCGGCGGGAGCGGGGTGGCTCCTGCGTACACGGACGTACAGGATGTGGAGGCTATTTTAGCCCATGGGCTGACGCCGGACGTGGAGCGGGTGCCTGATGTGTTGGCACAGCAAATCAAGGAAGGGAAATGCATTTTTATCCGGGACATGTGCAAGACCTACGCAACCAACACCGGACCCAAAAATGCGGTGGACCGCTTGAACTTGACCATGTACTCAGGGCAGGTCACGGCATTGCTTGGGCACAATGGCGCGGGAAAGTCGACTACAATTGGCATTTTGACAGGGCTGACGGCTCCGAGTGCTGGGGTGGCGACCATCAATGGCTTGGATGTGTCCCGAGACATGCAGGAGATTCGGCATAATTTGGGGGTGTGTCCACAGCACGATATCTTGTTTGCAGACCTGACGGTGAAAGAACACTTGACGCTGTTTGCAACCTTCAAGGGGATGCCTCGTGCCCAGATCTCTGCGGCAGTGGAGACCATGATTGCTGAGGTCGGGTTGACAGAGAAGCGCAACGTAGCTAGCAAGAGGTTGTCGGGCGGCATGAAGCGAAAGCTGAGCCTGGGCATTGCTTTCATTGGAGGAAGCAAGGTTGTGTTTTTGGATGAGCCCACAAGTGGCATCGACGCTTATTCGCGCCGGTTTGTGTGGAATGTGATTCGCAAGCATAAGGAAGGCCGCACAATCATCCTCACAACCCACTTCTTGGACGAGGCCGACATGTTGGGCGACCGTATTGCGATCATGGCCAATGGAAAGCTTCGAGCTTGTGGCTCTTCATTATTCCTCAAAAACCACTTTGGTGTGGGCTACAACCTTACCATTGAAAAGACACCGCTGGCAGAGGCGAGCCGGATCCAGCAGTACGTCCGGAACAAAGTCGCTGAGGCCAACATTTTGAGTTGCGTGGGAGCCGAGGTGTCGTTCCAATTGCCTCGAACGGCTACTAATGCATTCAAGGCCTTATTTGAAGGCTTGGACAAACACAAGGAGGAGTTGGGGATCGAAACCTATGGTGTATCAGTGACTACATTGGAGGAGGTATTTCTCCGCGTGACGCGCGGGGACGAGACGGATGTGGCGGGCCGTGCGGCCGTTTCAGAGCGTCGCCACAGCTTGGAGGAACGCAGACAGAGCATGGAGGAATCCCGTCAACGTCGCCTCAGCAGCACGGGTGTGGCTTTTCCAGGAGAAACTGCCTTGGATAAGAGCCTACCGCCAATCAAGGACTTGGGTGTCGGAGATGCCAAGACTCCTCCGGCGGGCGGCGACAGCGGCACGTATGTCAAGCAGCACAATTGCGTCGCTAGTACCGGGGATAAAGATGGTCTGGCCGTCGACTATCACAACCATTGGCGATTCTTCCGAAGGCATATGTACGCTTTGCTAGTAAAGCGTTACTTATACTTTAAGCGCGATAAGAAGGCATGGGTATATCAATTTATATTGCCCGCCATCTTTGTCCTTGTTGGGTGTTTGCTTATGAAGGCCGGGGTCAACAGCATCTTTGCTGAGGACATGCCTCCCCTGACGCTGGGCCTGGCGGCCTATAACCCTGGAATTCGGGCCAACTCCAACCCGCTGCCTTTCAACGCCGATGGTAGCCCCTTCGGGTACACGGTCTGGGAGGACAACCAGTTTGTACTAAATCCGAGCGTGGTCGGCCAGGCGGCCATTATGGCGGCTATTCCTGCCGGACCGACCCTACCTACCTATAGTTTTGCGCCGGGCTTCGTCCAGAATGTCCAGAACATGAGCGCGAGCCTACTTGCCTCCCGAGTTGACTGGAAGGCATCTCGCTATGGTGCTCTTACCTTTGCCGTGGTCAATGACACGCAAGAATTTAACTACAATGTGCATGCCAATTACACGGGGGCCCACGCCTCGGCAATTTTTACGAATCTGGTCAACGGCGCCATTTTACAGCAGTTTGCGCCAGGTGCCAGCATTCGTACTACGGTAAAGCCGTTGGGAGTGACGCGAAACGAGGTCGCCACTGCGTCGTCATTTGACGGCTTCACGATTGTCATTATGATTATGCTGTCCTTTGCGTTCATCCCGGCCGCATTTGCGCTGTTTGTGGTCCGCGAGCGCGAGACCAAGGCGAAGCATTTGCAATTGGTGTCAGGGGTCAGCTTCTTCTCCTACTGGCTCTCGACTTGGTTATTTGATTTTGCCTGCTACCAGATTCCCTTGTGGATGACGATTGCCATTCTTAAGATATTTGGTGCCACAGCTTTGATGGACGGTGACGCTTTTGGTGCGACAGTGGTGCTCATGCAGATGTTCGGCGCTTCGGTCACGGGCTTTACCTATCTCACGTCCTTCATGTACGCCAAGCATTCAACGGCACAAGTTGCGACCATTTTGACAAATTTTATCTTCGGGCTCATTCTTGTGATTGTGACGGTGATTATGACGTTCATTTCGACTACGCGCGATGTGGCTTGGAAATTGGTGTACGTGTTTCGACTCGTCCCAGCTTACGCAGTGGGCAACGGCCTGCTCAATGTGGTGTTTGCGGACCTTTTTTCCATGCTTGATGACAACCAATACACGCCTTACTCCAAGAAAATTGCGGGCTGGTCCATAATTTACATGAGTGTGGAAACGTTGGGCTTCATGGTGCTGACACTGCTCTTGGAGTACCTAATTCGGCGCCCGACCATGGCAAAGCTGCTCGGGGGGGCACCCTTGTCAGCCACCACAGAGGCCATCAAGGATAAAGACCCCGACGTGCTAAAGGAAGAAGCACGGGTACATCTCGAGGCTACGGCTGCCACAAACGCGATGAATAAGGAGGAGGACGTGGTGATCATCAAGGATATGACCAAGGTGTACCCAGATGGCAAGTTTGCGGTGCGTGGCATTTCCCTTGGCATCCCTAACGGCGAGTGCTTCGGCTTGCTGGGCGTGAACGGAGCAGGCAAGACCACGACGCTTAGTATTTTGACGGCGGAATTTCCACCGTCCTCGGGTCAGGTCCGGCTAGGCGGTTATGACATTGCGGAGAATCCCGAGGTGGTCCGGCGGTTAGTCGGTTATTGTCCTCAATTTGATGCCCTCTTCGACCTTCTGACGGGCAGAGAACACCTGGAATTGTACGCGCGCGTGAAGGGTTTGGATGAAGCGCAGATAAAAGCGGTGGTAACGCAAAAGATACAGGAGATGGATTTGGCCGAGTTTGGCGAGCGCAACGCCGCGTCCTATAGCGGGGGCAACAAGCGCAAGCTCAGCGTTGCCATGGCCATGATTGGATCTCCCCAGATTGTGATTTTGGACGAACCGAGTTCAGGTAAGAGGGAAAGTAGGAGAATGAGAGAAGACGTGCCCGCGCCGAGACGAAAGAGATAGAGTGCGGAGAATTTCCCGCATTCGACTTCAATCCTTTACAGATTTCTATACCTTTTCATTCTCCTTCCCACCCTCCCTGTCGTGCAGGTATGGATGCTGTCGCGCGTCGCTTCATGTGGCAGGTCATCAGCGACATTACAACCAAGCGAGGCGAATGCTGCGTTATCCTCGTATCACACAGCATGGAGGAATGTGAAGCCTTATGCACACGCATCGGCATTATGGTCGGGGGCCGCTTCAGATGCCTGGGACCGGCGCAACACCTCAAGTCGCGGTTCGGCATGGGCTATCAGGTGGAGATCTCCGTGGCGCTGCCCCTTTTTGGCGGCAACAGCAAGGTGGATCTTCAGGACGAGGCTACAGGGGCAAGAGAAGAACTTTCTGAGATGGACAACGCCATAACAGTCCGCCTCGAGGCAGCAGCAGGGAACTTGCAAACCGATCGTCTCACCATGCCGCAGCTGGCGACAGCTCTAGCGGCCATCGATAGATCTGCGTGGCTGGATCGACTGACAAGCACGGGCACGGGGGTGGATGTGTTACAGACGGTCTCAACATCGGGAAGCATTGGCCTGCGGGAATTTGCCGCGTGGTGTCGTTTGGAGGAGCGTGTGGAGAGCATTTTGAGCTTTGTGGGCCAGCATTACCCTGACGCGGTTTTGCGCGAACGCCAGGCAACCAAGGCTAGATTTGAAATCCCCAGCAAGGATACGACGACGGGTGCGCCCCGCCAGCTTTCGGAAATGTTCGGCTTGATTGAGGAGCACAAAGTCCCCCTGTTCATCGAGAATTATTCTGTTTCGCAGACTTCGCTCGAGCAGATCTTCAATTTCTTTGCCGGGCAGCAGGAAGAAGAAAAAGGCGCAGCGGCTGGAATTGTCTCCGGAGGTCCCCTGTTGGCACTCGGACCTGCAATAGTGCTGGGTACGACACAGCAGGGGGACGGCGGGGCGATGGACAGCACCAATAACAGTGGCGGGGGCTCCAAGGTCATTCCCTCGGCCACGGTTGTCTAGGATAAAATTAAGCCGGCATTTGCGTATGTATAATTTTGATGTTCGGATATTTTGAAAGCTTTCATGTGTATAGATGGTGAAAAGGCACTGTGTATGGGAGGTAAAAGACGAACAGATGGAGAAATACGAAAGGTAGTGCGCGCTCTCATCGACGCGGAGAGATCTCGGATCCCCGAGGAGCGAGGGGAAAATGAACGGTGTTACATAGAGAAATAAACAAGTGTGGATGATGCAGAGAACATGATAACAGATCAAAAGCAGGAGCAATCGAAATTTATGATCTGGACTGGATGTAGAAATCAAATGGAATCAAGAAACATAATAGAAACAACGTGTTTCATATGTATGAGCGGTAGAGCAGGGGGGTGACCCTGAGACAGAAACTTTGTACATTCCATGTGGACAATATATGCGTCAATGAGAATAAGAATACAACACATAACACCCAGAAACGACATGAAGATTCTTCCAAAGCATTTGTTTTTGCTGTTGTGGGGGTCTCAGGTGGCTGGCTCTATGCCCAATTCCACAGCCGGCCCATGCTCCCTTATTTCGCTGTACCCTCTGTTCGACAAGAGTGTAGAAGCAAAGAGACACCACAAGCAATCTCAAGCATCGAATCCTCCATTTAATGACGTGGCGAGCTTATCCGCTGGTCTTGGTACCTGACTGTCCGCTTTTTTAACAATTACATTGTATTGGAAGCACTTATGCTTCTTTTAATTGGGCGAGAGAGCGAGAGTGAGTAAGCTGTTACTCGTAAGCACGTAAGCACGTGGAGGTTCCTTATAGGTTCCGCTTCTCTATGGCTGAGGCTGAAAACAAGGCGTATGTGTGTGCCTTGCCTAGGCGAGCAGATCCCGAACCACTCACACCAGAGGGCGGCGTGCCCGCGCCGCTGCTACGTGGAGGCGTGGCAAGAAGGGTGCTGTCCATCAACCTCCTACCCTTCGCTTCATCAACAGCCAGTCACACATTACATCAAGAGAGTTAGGTTGCAGGGAGTAAGACGAGTGTATCTGTTCGTTGACATGCGAATATATTGTACTAGTGACGTGTCACTGTCCTACGGGTGTGTCATTGGCTTGCTACAATGCCCTCTTTTTTGTAGCCTTCCATCTGCCGCCTTGTTTCTCCCGCGACTGAGGGACCACGGATGAAGCGAGGCATTCATTTCACGCTTTGACAGACTTTTGTTGAGTGAAACCAATATTCTTAATTTAAGACTGGCTTCACATATTGGATAATGGTTAATCTAAGCGTGCAATGAATGCTCACCTTCCCGTGGAGGAGGGCACGGATGAGGTAAAGCCTTGAATCATTCTCCATAGTCGACTAAAAATTAAACAAAGTTCGAATGAGGCATAGGAAATTTGATGATAAGGCTGTAACACTAGTCCACGCATGTGGGGACTACTGCTTACGCGTTCCTCTCCTTCCCCATACCCTCTCATGTCCTCTTCTCTCCTCGCATCTGCATTAAGAAAAAATATGTGAGCCTATGATGACATCATTTCTATACGAGTGAGAGGCAAAATGCCTCAAGGACACTTTACATATCTGAAACACAATGATAGTTCTGAAGGTCACAACGAAATAGTAGGCGAACAGAGAAGGGGATGAGGACGGGGGGACGGACAACGGAGTGAGAAAGCGCCCACATCCCCACTGCTTTTTGGTTTTTTAAATTTTGTTCCTCGTTCTTGTAATTTACTTTTACACAAACACATATACTTGCTTTCGTCATGTCTTGCTACTACTCTTTTCCTCGGTCTTCACAACCTCGGGCGCATCGTTGCGACTGCCGCCACCGTTTCTCCCCCCCTTGACGTCTCGCTCCAAGTCCTCCACGGCCGTGAGGAGCTCGCTCTTGCTCATCATCGTCCGCGTCCCCAATAGGCGCTGAGCCTTTTCCACCGCCGTCCCCCGTGCATGCTTTGAGTCGTTGTCGTGTCGGTACTTCTTCTTGGGCTTGGGAACAGCCGAGGAAGGAGCAGCATTGGCAGCTGGCACATCTTTCCTTCGTCGTGGCAGTGCCCGCTCCTGCTCCTCGGAGCTGGCGCCACGACTGATCTTTCTCTTACGCCCGTAACCGTTGTCTAGAGCAGACCGTCTTAGTGTCTCACTGCCACAGCCGCTTCGCTTAATCGCCTCCAGCACAAAACCCAAATCCCCACCACCCTCTTCCTCCTCTCGTCCCTCTTCCTCCTTCTTTTTCTCCGTCTCCTTCTTACCCTGCTTATTTCCCATCAGAAGGTCCAAAAATGACTCACCATCCTTGCCTTCCTTTTCGTACGAAGGACTCCTCATCTTCCCTCCCTCCCCCTCTTCCTTGTCTCCTTCCTTCACTTGCCGCTTCCTTTGCCCCTTTCCAGCCACCACTACCTCCCTCTCCAGCATTTCAAACAAATTGTCCAACACCTGCTTCTTCTTCTTCCCCTCCCTCTGCAGTTCCTCCCACTTCTTCCTATTCCCTCTGAACAAACTCACCCCTACCACACCCAAAGCCCTTCGGCCGAAATGACAGCCAGCAAGTCTGCTTTCCGCTTGCATCAGTTCCTGAGCGATCGCACGTTTCCCTTCTAAGCTCAACCCACCAGTAGTGAAGCATTTAGTCAACACATGGTATCCAACAGGATGCAGCGCTAATGACGCAAAATGCCCGCGTAATTTGTCTGCCAAATGATCCGCCAATTGACTGGTACTGCTGCGGCCGCTGCTGCTGCTACCGCCGCCACTGCCGCTGCCATTCTTACCACAACCATTCTCCTTTCTCTTCTTGGTGTCCCCAGCCGTAGCTGTTGCCTCTGTCATCGCTGCAGTCGCTGTAGACGAGAGCTCCAAGAGCGGGTCAAGAATCGTACGACTTCCCACATTGTCTTTCGCAATCGCGACGAGACTCTCGGAAGGTAATTCTAACACGGCCTGACAAAACACCCATCCAACTCCCATTTCTCCCCCTTCCCGACCCGGGAACCGCATGACACACTCAAGCAGCCGTGCCCCCGGCACACTCAAATACAGGCGACCATCATCACTACCAACGCCGCGTCCTTTCTTCTCCCCTCCCCCTGCATCTTCTTGGCCTATTCTCAAAGCCAGCAGTGTCTGCACCGCCCGTACAGCAGCCGTTAAAGTTGTCCCTTCCCCCTTCACCTCCTCTCCCTCTTTCCCACCCAATGCAAGCAATAAGGCCTTGACAATCTTTTTCTCCCCCTTTCCCACCCTTAGACATGCCCCCGCCAAGCGCCACAACACCCCCGACCTTCGTTTTTCCTTCACCAGCTTACCAAAAGACGGTCCTAGTTCCTCCAAAACCACCTTGATTTGTTTAGCACTTTCTGTCCGTTGCAACCATGTTTGAAGGACAAAATTCGCCACCTCATCTTCGGCATATTCCATCACCTTCCCCTGCATGCATATCTCAAAAAATTGCACGAGGAACGTGCTTGGATCGGTATGCCAGAGCACGGCTTCTAGAAAGCGGCTGCTCAGGCTCTCACCGGCCATGGCATAAACGACTTCGGCGCATCGGGAGGGTGTGTGTGTGCACAGGGCTTTTTGAACCACTTTGTTGAAAAAGAGGCCAGCGGGGGAGAGAGTCAATTCTTGTCGCGCCGCACCTTCCTTTCGAGCCACTGCTTGAAGGAGCAAGCATAGAGCAGGATTGGCATAGGCATCGCAAAGCGTTTGATGCAAAGTCATGAGCTCAATTCTGCCCAATTCGGCGATCATTTCATCCAAAACGATGGAGAAAGTATCAGGCACTTGAAACATGACTAGGGGGGTCGTGTGGAGATTTACAGCTTCGCCTGTGTTCCCCGCCCTCCGCCCTTCCGCGGCACAATGTTGGAAATCCAAAACAATTGCCGTCTCGATCGCATGCTGGTGCTTGGCGTTTTTTCCCCTGCGTTCGGCCACGACCGGCATACCCGTCAACAGACAGAAAAGAGCTCGCATGCTGTGAGTCCCACAGATATCGTAAATCAAGGACAACCACGAATCGTGCAACTCCTCCGCCAATTTACTTGCTGAGCCACATAATGTCACGGGGCTTTTGGGGGTAGTTTCCTCGCCGTCCACATCAAGCACAGGGGCGTCGGCGTCCTCGTCCTCCCCCTCGTCCTCGTCCTCCCCACGCATCTCTGCCTCAATCATAGGCCCCGCCAATGACAAGAGCGTCTGCAGCACATGCGAAGAGTATCGATTTCTCGCCAAGCTAGCCGCATACCCTAAGCAACCCTCTAAAAGACGTGCGAGCTGCTTGCGCGTACACAGACGAGCCAGTTTTTCCAGCAACGGCGCCGCGTGCCTGTCCATGGCCAAGCTGGCCACCTTGAACATCAGTTCGTTGATCAAGTTGCTCACCAGCAAGGCCCGTTCCTCCGCTTCCTCTTCGTCTTCCTCCGTCGGCTGTTGGATATCGTCTCCATCCACTGTGCCCCTACATCCTCCTCGGCCTTGTTCTTGCTGCTGCCGCTGGAGCAGGGCCGCCACGCTTCTGTCGATCAAAGGCTCCAATGAGCGCAGGTATGTCAGCGTCTCGCTGTCGGGCCGCCGAGGCCGCGCAGGGCCGTGAGAGGTCCCATCCGTCGCCATCGCGCCATTGGCCTCGTGGTTGTCAGGCACTTGATCCCTCATGGGATGGAGATGGGGGAGGTCGGTGGGGGTAAATGGCCAAGGATACAATACTTTCCTGGAAAGCAAGGGCAAAAGACGAGGCCTGTGGGGTGCGTGTGGGCGTGCGTAAGGGCCAAGGACAAATATAAGTAGAAATATGATATCAAAGTGATACATGCCGTGTCGCGTTTGTAACAGGGGGCTTAATTAAGCATGGAGTGGCTGTGTTGTGAGTGGACGCGAGAGGTGGAAAAGGTCAATGGGCCAGGAAAAAAATCCTCCTGCTTACTTACTTATTTACGCTACGTATTCTCACACCATACACCACACACAACAATCCTGCACAGACATCCCAGCTATTGGGCAAGGTCTTTAAGCCAGGGACAGTGGCCCAGGACCCCATCCCTTCAAGCAGCAGCAGCAGCAGCAGCAGCAGCAGCAGCACCACCACCACCACCACCATCGTAGCAAATGGGCAAAATGCGCGGTGGGGGAGGCAAAGGCGGCGGCAAGAAGGGAGGCAAGAAAGGCGGAGGTAAGAGAGGCAAAAAGAGTGTTCGCAAGGACAAGGACTGGACGCATGAGGGGGCTGGCTCCGGAGCCATTGCAGATGAGGCCGCTTCAAACCCTGCCCGGCATCACCAGCCGCTCGACGACGACCATAGTGGTAGGCAAATGGTTCCACCCTCCTCCGGTCCCCGCAAGCGCCGCTTAACCCAAGCGGTGCAAGATCAAATGCGGCGTGGGAAGCTCAAGGCCATATATCGGTCCAAGGAACGGGCGGTTGGTCGAAAATTTGAGGCGGCGCGCCTGGCAGCGGAGAGTGCATTTGCCCGCCCTCCATTAGGTAAGCTTCGTCGGCACCGGCACAGAAAGCGTCAGTCGACGGATAAGGACGATCGAACCCAGCAACCTGGCAGCAGTCGTGATGGAGGCAGAAGTAAAGATCGTTATTTGTGGATTCATGATGGCAAGCGTGGGATGGAGGACGAGAAGGAGGAGGAGGAGGAGGAGCAGATGATGTTGCTGGATGGAATAGAAGGAAATGGAGAAGAAGGAAATGGGGGAAAAGGAGGGGCTTACGCGGCATTGGTGGCGGGATTGGCACGAGCGAATGCAAGCAAAAGATATGAGGCATTGTTGGAGCAGCGGAGGCGAGAGCAGGAGGGGATGACTGAGAGTGAGGAGGAAGAGGAGGAAGAGGAAGAAGACGAAGAAGACGATGAAGGAGGAGAAGAAGAAGAAGAAAAGGAGGAGGAGGAGGAGGAGGAAGAAGAAGAGGAAGAAGAGGACGAGGAGGATAGTGAGGAAGAAAGGGAGGCGATGAAGGAAGGTGAGGAAGAAGAAGAAGAAGAAGATAAAGGAGAAGATGATGACGAAGACGATGCTAAGAAGGAGGAGGACGTCAACGGCGATCTTGACCTAGAGGAGGAGGTAGAGAAGAAGGAGGAGGAGGAAAAGGAGGTAAAGGAGCAAGGGAAGGCAGCAGGATACAACAGAGGGGAGGGTGAAGAAGGGGAGGAAGATGATAACATGGCCGACCCTTTTATCCGAAACTGGAACCGTGGGCCTTTGGCAGTGGAGGAGGGAGAGGGGGAGGACAAGAGAGGGGGGGATGTAAGGACTCTGGTCATGTGGAAGGGAGGAGACTTGGGAGAGGAGGAGGGGGAGGACGCATTGGTTGTACAGGCAATGGATGGGATCTCTACTTCCTCTTCAGTGTCCTCGTCCTTGTCCTTGACCGTGCCTGTGGACCCCGCAACGTGCCCCACGCCGTTGCTGAGGAAACTGCTGAAGGAGAATTGGTTGCCGTGCAAGAAGCAGCAGCAGCAGCAGCTGCGGCAGCAGCAGTGGCGGCGGCAGCAGCGGCGGCGCAAGAATAAAGAGTACTTTGACGAGGGTATGGAGGAGGATGGGATTGAAGGAAATGTGGATTTGTTCACGCCACTGCAGTCCCGTCTGTTTCCCTTGCTTTCCTCGTACTGCGATGTGGTCTTTGCGGGGATGACATCGGAGAATGCTATGGCCGTTGAACAGGTAACGGCACTCCATCTTTTAAATCACACGTTAAAAGCCCGAGCGAGAGTGTTGAGGCATAATCTCCGTAGACGAAAGGAGGCGAAGGCTGCCAGGATCGCGAAAGTCACCGCAGCGGTAGAGAAGGAGTTGAAAAAGGAGATGAAAATGGGTAAGGAGGAGGAGAATGTATGGGAAGAGGAAGAGGAGGAAGGAGGGGAGGGTACGAAGAGTAAGAAACAAGGTAAAGCAGTTGCTGCTGCTGCTGCTGCTGCTGCTGCTGCTGCTGCGGCGGCGGCGGCGGCGGCGATGGAGAGTGAGCATGAGCAGCAGGATCGCGACCAGGGATACACGAGGGGGAGGGTATTGATTTTGTTGCCGATGCGAAGCATGGCATTGCGAGTGATCAAAACCATGTTATTATTGCTGGGGCCCAAAACCAGCGTGAGTGGTCTGGGGAGGTTGGAAAACGATTTTGGGGGGGGAGAAGAGGAGGAGGAGGAAGGTGAGGAGGACGGAGGGAGGGAGGAAAGAGAAGGGGAAGGAAGAAAGAAGGGAGGGAAGGGAAGGCCGCGAAAACCGGAGGACTGGCTTGAATTATTTGGGGGAAATTGTGATGATGACTTCAAGGTAGGGATGGCTTTGACCCCAGGGGCGGGGAAGGGGAGGGCGGGAGGGAAAGGGGTGAGTGTAAAGTTGTTCAGTGAGTTTTATCAGAGCGACATTATAATTGCCTCCGCATTGGGGTTAAGGCTTGCTATTGAGGCGGAGGAGGAAGAGAGGGAGGGAGGGAAGACGGGAGGAGGAGGAGGAGGAGGAGGAGCTGATTTTTTGAGTTCAATTGAGGTGGTATGTGTTGTGGGGGGGGACGTGATGCTGATGCAGAACTGGGACCATGTAACTGAGGTCTTGAGGAGGGTTAATGAAACGCCCAAGAGGGATCACAACACGGATTTCTCGAGGGTGAGGCCCTGGGTGTTGGAGGGGGAGGGGAGAAGGTTCAGGCAGACCGTGGTATTGACACGGTATCTAGATCCTGTGTTAACGGCTACGTTCAAGAGGAAGAGCAGCAGTGAGAGCAGTGGCAACAGTAGCAGCAGTGGAGGGAATGGGAACTACCGTGGAGCGTTGCGAATAAAGAGGGTGGTGGACAAGGGGGCCTCCGTCTGTCAGGTGGCATTGCAGGTGAAGCAGGTCTTTCAAAAAGTGCCCTGTGCCCAGCCGCGGATGCAGGGAGACGTTCGATTCGAGTATATGGTGAAGAGGGTGTTGCCGGAGGTAAGGAGGCTTCAGCAGGGACGGACGTTGGTGTTTATCCCCAGCTACTACGACTTCGTGCGGTTGAGGTAGGGAAGGAAGGAGGAAGGGAGGAAGGGAGGAAGGGAGGAAGGGAGGGAAAGGTGTGTATTGTAATGCTTTGTTTTTCGTTTTCTTGTGAGGCACTTCAATTTACGCTTCAAGTCCTCCCGTGAATCCTTCTTTCCGTTTTCCCACCCTTCCTCCTTCTCAGGAACTACGCCGTCAAGGAGGACCTTTCCCATGTCTGCATCAGCGAATACGAGCGCGTTTCGGAAACGAGCCGTGGCCGGGCTCGTTTTTTCCATGGCCAACGTGACTTAATGTTTTACACGGGCCGCGCGCACTATTTCAAGCGATACATGATGAGGGGCGCCAGTCACCTCATTTTTTATTCCTTGCCCGAAAATGCAAATTTTTATCCCGAGTTGGTGAACTTGTTGGAGGAGGGAGGGGGTGGAGGAGAGAGGGAGGGAGGGTGGGGGGTAGGGGGGATGACGTCAGTGTTCGCGATGTTCACGCGCTTTGAGGCATTGGCCCTGGAAAGAATTGTGGGGACGACACGGGCGAAGCATATGCTGGGGTCGGAGAAAGCGACGTTTTTGTTTTGTTAGGGGCGAATGAGGGAAAGAGGGAGGGAGCGAGGGAGCGAGGGGGAAGCAGGAATAGCTCAAGATAAGTGAGAAAGTACAGGTTAGGCCGGGAGAAACCTTGATAGAGAAAACAAGCCGAAAATGCGCTTTTTTCTACATCTTTATATGTTTTTTCCAATGACTTGCATGGAGAGCCTTTTTTTTTCCTTACAAGATGGTCGTCTTATCCCTCTTCTTTCTTCCCTCCCTCCCTTCTTCTCCTCATGCTATGAGAGACGACCCTACATATCCGTTCCTCCCAACAATAATATAATCCATAATCTTTGTAACAATATCTACAAGCCGTTTCGTGTCTCCAACTCCGCGGGGCTTCTTGTGTTACATAATAGGTAGAGCATCGGGCCCAGGCACATAGGCTACTGTGCGTGTTGCTCAACGCTTTAATATGAGGGACTCTATATATTGAGATAAAAATTCGGTACCGTGAAGATTGGGACAAAAAATAATTTATTCGGGCAACCAATGGGTCTAAAACCGCGGCTTGAATCTCCACCAGCGAGAAAACCAAGGCCCGGGTACGAAGGACCGAGCCGGTGTACGACAAGTAGGGCATATGGATGGGTTCCCCGGCCCCCCTCGAACAGCTGATAATATCGTTTGTGTGTATATATCATAATCAAAGCACGCCGCATTCGATGATAACAACAATTATTTCGTGCACACGCACACGCACACACCCCCGATGCCCAAGACCCCGGACATAATGTTTCCTCTGCCTTTCTATTTCCCCACGTCGAACAAATTCAAATTCCTCAAAAGCTCAAATTCTTCGTCATTTCAAAACTCTAAAGGAGCGTATTCGTACCCTTCTTCCACGACGATGCCGCCGACAACGATGATGTCGGTCCCTCCCCCTCCTTCCCTCCTTCCCGGCCTCTTCCTCCCCAAAAAGTACCAAGTTCGACTCGACTTGTATATCTCCCTGCCCCCACAACTGCTATTACTGCTGCTGCTGCTGGTATAAGTGGTAGTGTAGTTTTTGTGGCTCCTGTGGCGGCGATGGGAGGTCCTCACTTGTAGGGAGATTTGATGATTGTTGCTGCCATCGCTGCTGCCATCGCTGCTGCTGCTGCTGCATGAGGCGGAGGGCGCGTTGATGTTGGTAGTAAGCATCGAGTCCCCTTATACCGGGTGGTACAAGGGGAGGACGAGGAGAAGGAGGAGGAGGAGGGGAGGGGGAAGAAGAGTAAGAGGAGTAAGCGGAGGAGGTGGAGGAGATGGAGGTGAGGGTGGTGGTGGTGGAGGACGAGGAGGAGCAGGAGGAGATATCTTTGCCTTTATTTACCAAATGGGCCGGGGGAAGAGGAGACTGGGAGAATGAGGAAGCGGTGGAGGAAGAGGAGGAGGTGGAGGGTGGGGTGACTGTGGTGGAGGTGCAGGAGTAGTAGCCCCCACCAATCGTGGTATAAGAAGGCGCAACGCTGCTGCTGCTGCTGGTGTTGGTGCTGCTGCTGTTGGTTTTGTGATCTTTATTTCTGCTGGGGCTGCTGCTGCGGTCGGTGTTACTGCTGCTGTTACGACCCTTAATGCTCTTGTTGATGTTGTTGATGTTGTGATTATTGTTGTTGCTGCTGCTACTGTTGTGACCCTTGCTGTTCTTGATCGTGGTGGTAGTGGTGGTTGGAAGGCCGCTGCAGGCGATATAATTGTTATTCTTCTTTTTGTTGTTGTTGCTGCTGCTACTACTGCTGCTACTGCTGTTGCTACTACTACTGTTGCTATTTCTGATGCTGCTAGTGCTGATGGTGGAAATAAGAGACGGTCGGTTGGGAGGAAAGAGATGGCGACTGGCTTCTGGGACCGACGAAACAGCCACAGGCGAAAGGATAGGGGCGGGAAAGGAGGACGGGGTAGGATGGGCGGAAAGAGTGGACGAGGAGGTGGTGATGGCACCGATGATGGGGTAGGAGGAATAGGAGGAGGAGGATGAGGTGGTGGTGGTGGTGGAGGAAGAGGACGAGGGGAGAAAGGCTGTGCAGGCGGGAGTACCGGTGAAGGGGCGATCCAGGCTGTCCAGGCTGGAAGAAAAGGAGGAATCAGAGGAGGAGGCGGAAGAGGAGGAGGTAGATGAGGAGGAGGGGGAGGAGGAGGAAGAGGAGGAGGAGGAAATAGAACCTGACCCTGAAGAGGAGGAAAGGTTTTTTTTCCCAGAGAGAGATTCCCCCATTCGGAGGACGCAAAGGCGATTGGCTAGAATTATGGCTCCGGCCACTGATCTGAAGTGAAATTTCCGCTGCTTGATGTGGGCTTTGAGTTGTTCCTGGGTCATGGAGAGCTGGCGATGTTGGAGGAGGGAGGGAGGGAGAGCGAACCATTTGTGTTCCAGGCAGGCGCGGGCAGTGAGGCGGCGTTGGGGGTGGACCACGAGCATGTGTTTGATGAGGTCTTTAGCCTCGTCTGAGACGTGCCAAAAGACAGGATGACGCATGGAGTAGTAGCCCTGAGGGAGGGAGGGAGGAAGAGAAGGTTATTACAGGGATCAAAAAATGAGTATAGAACCAACAACAGCAAAAGGCTCCTAAGATCCTTCCCCCCCTTCTTCCCTCCTTCTCTGCCTTCCTACCTTCTTGATCTTAGCCAGCATCAGGGGCATACTTTGGTCTTCAAAAGGTTGAAAGCCTGCGAGGAGACAAAAGAGGATGACACCTGCAGCCCAGACGTCTACTTTCTCATCGTAGGGCTCCTGCAGAGGGAGTGAGTGAAGGAGGGAGGAGAAGAGGGAGAGTCGATATGAAGCCAGTGGAAAATCACGCGATAATATCCATCACAGAGATATATGACAAATGAATGAACGAATGAACGTCTGAATGAATGAATGAATGAAAGGACAAATAAATAAATGTATCATGATAATATAATTAAGCCTCAAAGTCCTTGAGTCACTCACCTGCTTCACTATTTCAGGCGCCATATACCCAGGCGACCCACACACAGTCCTCAATGATTCCAAGCCTAGAATTTGGTGAGACATACCAAAATCACAGAGCTTAACGTGGGTAGCATCTTCAGTGGTAGAGAGGAGGATATTCTCCGGCTGGTGTGTTCGAAGATGGCGAGGAAAAGAGAGAGGAGAGGTGAGTCATCGATTAAATTGAAACTTCGACGTGTCAACCAAAAATCATCAAGGGAAAGATGTGGAAAATGACGGAAGTACCTTTAGATCTCGATGGACGATGCCCCTACCATGAGCATACGAGACAGCTTCCATTATGGCCCGCATCACCTGCCGGGCATCCTCCTCGCTATACCGCACACGTGCCACGATAGCGTCAAATAGCTCCCCACCGGCACACAATTCTTGGACAATATAAATCCGTCGGTCATTTCGAAACACATGAAGTAAACGGACAATATATGGGTGGTCCAGCGATTTTAAGATGCTGATTTCCCCCTCGATTAACAGCCGGTCTTCCTCCTTCATGTCCTTCAGATCAATGACCTTGACCGCACAACATTCCTTGCTACCCTGCCGCCGGCGGCATTTATAGACCATAGCATATGCTCCATTTCCCAGCTTCTCCTCCAACTTATATACGTCATGGAACCCTACCGTGGGCTGCAGCTTTTTATGCTCGACGTCCTCCTTCCCTTCTTCCTCGACTTCACCCTCCAGCTGGTTGCCTTTGCGTTTAGCAGCCTTGGGGCGGAGAGAGGAAAAGAACTTGAATCTTGGTGCAAACGCCTTTGCCTTTTTACGGACAAGATATTAAGGGGGGCAAGGGTGTGGTGAGAATGAGGGGAGATGGAGATTCAGTCAGAGGCAGCGGCCTTATAGCTTGCGGGATTTATTTGGACAGCTTAGGGGAAAGGAGACTTGGACAAGAGACTCACCTGAGCGATACCCATATTGATGATGTGCTTGGCCTGGCGCTAGGGCAAAATTGAATGTCTTTGATTGGTTTAAAGCAGCAAGCAGAGCATAAGCAAGAAGGCAAAGCAGGAGAGGCGACTTCGATTCCCCCTCGTCCGCAGAAATACGTGCCCTCCTCTGCATTCAAGTGAGAAGATGGAGCCGTCAGAAAGCAGATAAGTGGACACATACATGCACAGGGAATGGAGGCTTCTAGGTACGGTATATGCGAAATGATACGAATAAATTCGACCAAACAGTGCCCGTCTCGATCGGAGATAACGAGGTATGGCCCATGTGACTCCGAGATTCAGGTAACAACAATGGACAAGATTCCCGACCGCGTGAAGTACGTGTACTCTCAACACATCTTAACTAAACAAAAAACAAGTGTCGACCACACACAAGGAAATTTTATTGGCACTTTCAATATTTATGTTACCGACACTGTTTCTTACCGTCGTCGTAGTTGTTGTTTCTTGATCGGATCCCGTGAAGTTTTAAAGGGGGGGGGGCACATTTCGAAGGGGGCAGATATCGAAGGGGTACTCTTATGGCGTCTTTCATCAAATTCTAGTAAACGCGTTCGTGGCTATCGAAATGTTTGACAGGGAAAAATTAAGTAAGGACTCGCCGTCCACATCTACTACAGGCGTGGAGTTGGACGCGGTGGCATGCATCGCTTGCTTCTGCAATGGTGACGACATGCTTCTGCTCTAGCGCGACGCGGACCTGGGGAAGCCGGCTGTCAGATGGCAGGCTGAATGTAGGGGTCAGGCAATGCATGAAATGGTAGATGCTTCTCCTCACGTGTGTTGAAGAGGTGGTATGGGCGGACGGTACCGTGGTAGGATTGGGCTTAAGATGCTCTGCTGATAAAGAACGGAGCCGCCTTGGGGAGGTGTTCGATTTTGGACAAAGTCATGCAAAGTTAGGTAGGAGGCGATGGTCTAGGCACCCGAGTTGGCAGCACGGAGCAAAGATACGTGACTTGATATTCTGCCAACGTATGTGCCGCATATGTGCCGCAGCTTTGACGTGGCCTCGGGGAAGGCTCTGACAATTTGCTCACCGCGAGATGAGGGACGTGCTTCACCTGCCCTTTGAGTGGGTCTCCCTCTTCATCGTCCTTCTCCCTTGCTCTTTGTCTGCCCTCTAATTTCCCATGTTTGAAAATGCTCTTTCTCTCTTATACGTTATTCCCCCTGGATTAAATGGCGGTGTCATTCCTCATTCCAAGAAGCGAAATGTAAATATACGCACACGCACATGCAAAGCTACATCTTCATCCATTCTTACTTTCATTGCATTCCAAACGTTTGATTTATCCACCTCAAAACAATCCCTCTCTGCTCTATATGTCATGGTATCTTTCTCGTTTCTCTTTACAACCTCGCCATGGGCGCCACTCCTTCCTCCCCCTTCCTCCCTCCTTTCCCCCCCGAAAACGCGGCTATCTGCCGCTCCACCTCCGAGTCCCTCCCCATCATCAGCACTGCCACCGTCCCCTGGTGGTCTATCCCAGGGAGCCATCCCGTCTTCACCCTCCCTCCATGTCCCTCCAAACAATTCGCAAACACCAACGAACTCGTGAACGGCACGGTCTCATCCTCCACCCCATGCAATATCAAACACGGCGGCAACTTCTCCGCCTGTTCAGCCGTTAACATTCCCGCCAAGGTCGTCGGGGAATTGCGATGGAAACCGGCCAGGCCACCGTTACATGGGCCCATCCCCGAAATTTCGTGGACTCCTCTCCGTGCTTCATACTCGTGGTGGGCCGCCACGTCGTACACACCACTAAGTCCGATGAAACCCGCGATAGGCCGAGGGAGAGTGGCATGACCAGGTAGCCCCAGGGCTTGGCGGAGGAGCAAGAGGCTACAGACATGCGCCCCGGACGAGTGTCCGGAAAGAAAAATGGGCGTGTCATCAATGCTATAGGGGCTGCGAGGGTCCGTCATGAGGAATTCCAGACAGTGCTGCAGGTCGTCGATTTGATGGTCCTGTAATTTGATTGGGGGGAAAGCAAAGGGCAGGGTGGGTAGTGAGAAGGACGGGGAAAGGAGCAGGAGTAAGAGCAAGGGTAGAGAGGGTATTGGCACATTAAAGTGCAGGAAACGAAAGAATGGAGGGGATGAATTTCAAAGGGAGGGAGGAAGAAAAGTGACGAAGGAAGAGAGAGACTTACCACATTTCCTAGCACCACGGAAAAATCGCCTATCCCTTCCAAAGCCGGGTGAGGCAACAGCGTACCCGGCATGGGGGGCAAGGTTTTGTAAGTCCCATAGCCCACAATGCCTACGTCCAACCCTTGTCGATTCAGGGCCGTCGCAATCAAGCGATACATCCACGGCCGACCGCTGAACCACGCCCCACCGTGCATGAAAATCACCACAGGCGCGCCTTGCTTCCCGCATTGATGCAGCTCGACGACCTGCTGAGACGACTCGTGGCCGTACTGAAAGACTTGTGCCGAGCGACGCAGCGCCAGGAAGCGAAGCAGGGCCTTCGGGTGGCGAGCCGCCAAGGCAACGGCGGAGACCGACACCGCCCGATCAAACCAATGAGCATGCCGATCGCGGAAGGCCCGCTGTGCGCTCAAGGGAATTAGCTCATGGGCCTTGGCGGTGAAAGAGTTGAAGCCCTTGGGCGGCTCGTGGACGTCGTATGGCAAGAGCTTGGGGACTACCATTGCTTTTGTTCCTGCTTGGCTTGCTCGTTGTTCGGCGAGTGCTGACGCGCACAGAAAACTGTAGACAAGGCGGGGCTGTAGACGGGTAGGGTGCGTGGGTACGATGGAGAAGGTGAGTACAGTGACGACAAGAACGGTGGACTACAAAATGCCGCTGCCTGCTGCGAAGGAGTGGACGTGAAAGGAAAGAAGAGGCGCCGTGGCACACACCTGTAAGTGGTGACACAAGACGAAATCACAAGGAAACGCGCGAGTAAAAAGACACAAAAAAAAAGCGATCTGTCCTGTCCGTTGCCAAATTCAAAGGCCCATAAAGCCACACGTCTCACCCTTTACCACCACATTCGTTCAGGCACAAAATGCGGCGTTGTTTTAGGGAGCATTGATGTGCGTTAGAGGCAGCAATCCTTTGATCCTTAATCCAAAGGGCAATATGTCCCGTCGTCCACCGTCTGTCCCTCTCCCCCGGCCCTTACCGCGTAATGCGTCTCCTCACCTCCTCCCCCTTCCAACACCACACATCACACATCAGAGAAGAGCGAGAACAGCACCCTGTAGAGATGACATACTTTCCGTCCATATCTCGCTTCGTCCCGGTGCCCTCATCCAGCCGGCGGCGGCGGCCACGTCCACCAAATAGCAGTAGCAGCAGCACCCGCTCCTGTTGGCGCTGGTGCCCATCTCCCTCACAATTTGGTTTAGCCTGCAGCTTCTTAGGCCGCGTGATAGCTCATCCTTGCCTTATTACAAGTGCGTTATTACCGACAAGCAGCAGCAGCAGTAATTTAAGCCCCGGCTGTATGCTCAGCCAGTACTTGACCATAAGCGGGGCCTACCTTAAGTATCTCTGCAGAGCCCTGGGACCAGACCCGGACGTGGCACTGCCAGCACCGCCGAGCAACAACAGCCAGCCATCTCTCTCCTCATCGTCATTATGCCACTGCTCCTCTGTCTCGACAATCGCACCTCTACGCACTGAAGCCCAATTGTACGCCTGGGAGCAGCAACGTCGTTGGCGCGCTTGGATGCTGATTGCCCGGCATTGGGGTGGAACGATAGTGTTGAACCTGATGTTACTCCGCGATTCACGGTTTTGGACGCTTGTAGAGGGGATGTTGGATCTTTTTTATACGTCCATGGTGATGTCGATGGTATTTTATGGGGTTGTTGCCTTATCCAACCCCGGATATCTCCCTCTTCATTTTCCGGTTCAAGAAGAGGAGAAGGCAGCGAATGAGGACAAGCACCGCAATGGACGAGAAGGAGCAGAGGAAAGGGAGAAAAAGGAGGAAGAGCAGGATGATGATGATGATGATGATAATCATAATGCAAATGAGGAGGAGAAGCAAAAACAGCTGCAGCAAGAGGTGCTGTTGCGGGAGGAGGGCCGTGATGCTGTTTGTCAGACGGAGGAGAAAGAAAGAAAGCCTCGCCCGCGCATGGCTTCTGGAGCAGGTGATTTGGACATAATTGAAGAGAAAGATGGGCATGAGGAGGCAACTGATGAACTGGCAGGGGAGGAGGAGGAGAAAGAAGAGAACGATGAAGCAGAGTTGTGTGCTCACTTGGGCGAGGGTGCATCTTTGACAGGTTCTGACGAGAGGGAGGCAAGGGGGGAGGAAGACGATCTCGAATCTGATTCGGAATCTTTGCTACTGGAATTGGTGGAGGCTACTTCTACTCCAGCAATAAGTAGTGCGACGACAAGAGACGGAGCAGGAGGAGGGGAAGACGGAGAGACTATTAGAAAGTGGCTCCGGCGACGGTACTGCGCCTCATGCGGCGTACAGCGCATGCCATTGCGAACACATCACTGCAAAGAGTGCAGAAGGTGTGTGTCTCGGCTGGATCACCATTCTTTGTTTGTGGGAAATTGTATCGGTAAGAAATGACGGGGAAATCGGAAGCAGAGGTGTGTGTAAATTGGCTGAATTTTATCAGAGAAGACACGTTTTTTTCCCTTCCTCCTCACATGTATCAGCCAGGCCCGCCGACACTCATGCAACTCCTCCTTTCCTTATTTGTCTACTCTTTCCTCTCATCCTTCCCACGCAGGCGCGGGCAATCACCTCTCATTCGTCCTTTTCCTCTTCTTCCAATCCCTTCACCTCTCCCTCGCCCTCCTCCTCCTTTTCCTCTTGGACCTGCCCTCCCTCCTTTCCCACTACAACTTCGACCGCGGACTCCTTGGTCTTCTGGGAGGTCTCAGTCAAAATCTGCTTTTGGCCGGCCCACAAGCGCTTGTAGAAGAGCCCTTTTCCTCCTTTCTCTTCCTCCTCGTTGCAATGTGGTGGTGCGTGAGTCACGCGGCGCTTTTCGCACAGCTGAAGGTGATCTGTCTCAACCTGCTGACGGTGGAGGCACAAGAGGGGGGAGAAAGACTACCCTACCTTGCTGGAGGCCATAATCCCTTTGATAAAGGTTACTTCGGAAATGCCATCTCATTCTTGAGCCTCTTCTACCAGTACCACCAAGAGAGACGGACGAAGGAAAGGCGGATAATGCAAGGGAGGGCAGGGAGAGGTGGTCTGTCTTCATCCATCTCCTCATCTTCCTGGCCGTCTACTGCTGCATTTGCCTTCTCTTCCTCCTTCTCTTCATCCTCATCTTCCTCCTCCTCCTCCTCCTCCTCCTGCCCTTCCGCCACATTTGCCTCACCGCCAGGCTCAGTCTCCGCCTTCTCCTCTATCGGCTCCTCCTCCTCTTCACCACACAGCAGCCCTTCCTCCTCCCCTTGCGACTCTCCCACCGCTGCCCTCCTCTCTTCGTCCTCCATCAACTCCTTCTCCTTCCGCAGCCTCTCCTCTTCCGCGCTTGGTGCTGCTTCCTCCGTCCCATCCACTACGCCCTCTTCGTTTTTTACCTACATTCGACATAAATTCACCCCTTCCTCGGCTGGGATCCGGCAGCAGCAGCGGCATTTGCACCCTCCTTCCTTCCCGCTTTTCCCAACTTTTGGGCTTAAGAAGAGTCGACCTCTTCCCCTTCCTTTGAAGGTTGCCCCTTGAGCACGTCGACGCGTAGATTAGATGTGATTCTTGATGGAGTGGTTGATCCACTTTTTTGCTCGAGTCAACTTTTAAATTTGATAAGCGCCAGAGCAACGAGACTATGAGGTAGTAAGAGATAGGAAATTTGTGTGAAATCGAAGAAGGGAAAATGAGAGAGGACAGAAGTGAGGTCTAGATAGATGAATACTAAGGGAGAGCAATGTACATAGAGAGAGAGTGAGAGGCCCAGTTTAGAAAATGCCACCTCCCCTATCCCCCCATCCCCTCTCTAAATCCCCCCTTACAATCTTCACTCCTCTTTTCATCTATGATAAGAGGAATTACAAATGTTACAAAAAATGGACGCAACTTTATTTATCAATTCAGTATTTAATTTACGTGTATTATTCATGAAATACGTTTTTTAAATAAAAATTTACCTGGAAAGACTCATGGACACAGACAGCTAACAAAGTGATTTGGAAAGGAATCATCACAGACGATTGACGACTTTTTGCAACTTGAAAATCACCCTGGTCTGATATGAGCTCCAACTTTTTGATTATTGAGAGCCACGGATACCCACACAGAGTCAGAGACAGAGACAGAGACAGAAAGAGTATAGTAGCACTTAAATTCACAGCAGCCTAAAACTAGAAGAACTCGACAAGCCCGTGCTGTGACATTTTGGCCCTAAATCAACAACAAAGACAATGAGAAGAAGGAAAACAACAACACGAGCAGCAGCTGCAGCAACATCAATAGCGACAACTGCAAAAGGTAGAGAAGAAAAAGGAGGAAGAATTATAAAACGAAAAAAACAAAAACATAAAACAAATGTACTTTTCTATTTTTTTTTTCTGGTTCCTTGAATTATGCATAAATATATAGACACGTTAATTTTTCTCTCACAGTTTTCAGACATGTGTTCGCTTTCTCTCTCTATCTCTCTTCACCTGTTCTATGTTACACCCCTTTACCCTTTCCCTCCAGCAGCGCTGCTGCTGTCTGATCCCGCAACGGTTTAAGAAACTCTTTCGGGGCCTGCCCTCCCGTGCCCTTGCCCCCCGCCGCTTCCTCCAACCCTCCTCCACCCTTCTTCCTTCCCCCCTTCCCTCCTTGCTGATGCGTGATATATAGATGAACAATCCCTAAATGTGACATGCGAAAAGCTACCAAGGCTTCTACACATCCGTCATACGCCCTCACTAACCGCAGCCCATCCTCCTTCCGCTCCTCCTTCCCACCCTCACATTCTTCACATCTCCACAATACATACCTTCGAATGCTCATCCTTTTCTCCCTTCCTTCCTCCTCATCCTCAATCTTGACATCTTCTTCCAGCGCCTCGAGGAAGCGACGATGTCCCTTCGGCATGTAAGCCCGCATGGCTTTGACGAATTGATAGGAGGACTGACTACGCGTGCCCGCCTCATCGTGATTCACGCCAAGGTAGAGGTCAAGGGATGGAAGGAGGGAGCTTTGCGCAGCGGAACCCCCGGAGTAAGAGAGGCGAGGACCTCTTTCGTCTAATTCTTGTTCGGAATAATCGTCTCCCTCTTGCTGATGCTCGTTCTCATTACTGCTTTGACCGGCATCTTCTCGTCCGCGTCCTCGTCCCCGTCCTCGTCCTCCACCTACCTCTCCTCCTCCCTCTCCCTCTCCCACCACCACACCTCGATATATTATCCCTTGAGGCACGCTCGGATTGTTTCTCCATCCTGACAAATAAGGTCGGATCCGATGGAAAAAGAATACCGGGTCCACATGACGAGGCATGGAAAGAAGGATTGATTGGCATGCCCTGATACAGGCACGGACCTGAATTAAGGCGTCGATGATGGCCTTTTCCTCTACTTCTCGCGATTCCTGCTGCAGGTACACTTCTTGTTGCTGCTGCTGCTGCTGCTGCTGTTGATGATGCTGCTCGGTTTTCATCCCATTTTCTTCCCCCTCATCCCCCTTCCATGAACAAGGATAAGAAGCATTAAGCAGATGATGGGCGGCACGACGGGCCGTCTCCAATAAGGGTAACGCACGAGCACCTACCATCTCAATTTCAAGACTGAGCAGATAAAACATCCGTTCGTTGTCGTCACCCGTAAATGAGAAGGTCAATGCCAAGTTTTGGGCTTGTAGCGGATTTGAAGGGTTGTCGCTGTCACTGCAAGCATCCTCGTCGCCATTGTGCATGCGGTTCACATTTCCCCCCTTCTCCTTCGCCTTTTCAGAGGCTACTTTCTTCCAGTTATACAAACAGTTGCTTTGATGGCTCAATATTGGGCAAGTCTCCAACATACGCGCCACCTCGTACAAAGGTACGGCGATGCAAGCAGGCAGGTAATCACGTGGGGTCACGTCGGTGCCACCACCCCAGACGTACGCCGAGGCAAGTCCACCAAAAAGTAGCAATGCTCGGCGTTGTGCAGGCTCATTGTTGTTGAAGAGGTTTCGTGTGGAAGTCGACTTTACTAAAGGGAGGGCCTCGATGGCGGCGCGAGCTGTGGAAGAGACTAGGAGCTGAGGCAAGACCGCGGCCAGGTCTTCATGCGCCTGAAAGGCTAGGTAAGGGAGGCGAGGCAGAGGCCATGAGGATGGCAAGAAGCCGTGGACGGGATCGATACCGAAGGAACGAAGAAATGCGGAGATGGTTGAGCACGGCGGAGGTGGGGATCGAGGTGGGGAGTGTGGAGGCATGCAACGGCTCTGTGGATATGGGGTATGGAAGGAGGTGAGTGAGAGGCGGAAAATCAGAAGACGGAAGCCATGATTACTTACAGAGGATGACTTAAGACAAGGAAGCATTGGAAATCTTGCCTCTCTTGGTGTTGCCATGTCCATGCATGCATTTTTGTGAGACGTGCGTGCCGCGGGCGCGGTTCAATTCAGCGATACAGGAAGCCCGCTTGTAACGAGGGTCATGCCTGCACCCTCAACATCTTACACACCATTTGTACGATCTCCTCTTTGGGATTTAACCTGATCGATCAGGGTGCTCGGTTCTTGCCTCTTTGACTGATCGTGAGTGCCCGCGCACGCATAGGGAAAGTGGAGAAAAGGAGCCTGAAGAAGAAAATTGCAAATCATGCAAAGACACAACGCAGAAAAAAACAATACAAGCAAAAAGCACAAGGACACTGACCATCCTTAGCGTATGCTCCCGCAATGGCTCTAAGCAACTTGCACGGCCGTATGTGTGCACTCACGCGCTCCACCGCATAGGCTTGTTGGTTGTGTTCAAGCCCGACCTCCTGTACCCCCTGCCCTTGCACTCTCACCATCAGCAAGCTCACCCCCTCAATCCCATCCCCCCACTCAGTCCATGCCTCCACACGCTTGCGCACTGTCGCCGCCAAATTGTGTTTGTGCCCTGCCTTCACGGCCAGGCGGCGCCGCGCTATCACCTCACCAACACAAATCTGCAATCTCACTTCTGATCTTTCTCCGACCATCACCCGTCACCCACTCTCTCCTCGCCTTCCCACAACACGTAGGCTATCTATCACAATCTCCGTCGTCTTTCGCCGACCCTCCCTGCAACGAGGAATCCTGCCGCAGCCAATCCTGCGCCCTTTCCTCTACCTTCCAACCGTGTTGTTGCTACTCAGCCGCGTGCCGTCTTTCGTCGCCGCCAGTGCTATCTCTCGCTGGACGCTCGCCCCCTCTACAGCCTCAGCCGTTGCCACTGCCTTCGTCTTCGCGCCTCATCTCAGTCGACGTAGACCGTCTCGCAGATATCGGTCTTTTACAACATCTAACAACCCTTCAAGTATCCCTCTTTATCGCGAAGAGGACTCAACGCCCCGTAGGCCCTTTGACATCGAATTACTTTTCACCATGGCTACCCCTTCTTCCGACAATATCATCGACGGCAAGGCAATCGCAGAGGTGATCCGAGGAGAGATTAAGGACGAGTGCACCGCCCTATTGGCATCTTCGGACGTGAAGCCCGGCTTGGCTGTTGTGCTTGTGGGGAACCGTACGGACTCCGCGACCTATGTCCGAATGAAGATCAAGGCTTGTGAGGAGGTGGGGATCAATTCGTTCAAATTCGAGTTCCCCGAAGATGTGACCGAGGCAGATTTGATCGCCAAAGTTGAAGAATTGAATGCTGACCCAGCCGTGCATGGTATTTTGGTACAGCTGCCCATTCCTCCTCACATTCATGAGCAGAAGGTCTTGGACACAATCCTGCCTGACAAGGACGTCGATGGTCTCCACCCTTTGAATCTGGCCAAGCTGGCGCATACCAATACGCATGGATCCAAGGGGAAATTTGACTTAAAGGCGTTGCCTTTCCACGCGGCCTGCACGCCCCAAGGGTGTATTGAGCTGATCGAGAGGTCCGGGATGGTGATTGAAGGCAAAGAAGCCGTAGTCATTGGGAGGAGTAACATTGTTGGGATCCCCGTCTCTCTCCTTCTGATGCAAAAGAATGCAACCGTGACGATCGTGCACTCGCGAACAAAGGACGCGGCGGCGGTTTGCAAACGCGCGGATATCATCGTGGCAGCCGTTGGGCGGGCGGAGATGGTCAAGGCCGACTTTGTGAAGCCGGGGGCGGTGGTGATTGATGTGGGAATCAACAGTGTTGATGATCCGACGAGCAAGAGGGGGTATAAATTGGTGGGGGACGTTGATTTTGAAGGCTGTAAGACGGTGGCGGGAAAGATAACCCCGGTGCCCGGGGGTGTTGGCCCGATGACGATTGCGATGCTATTGAGGAATACGCTGCAGGGGGCGAAGAGGAAGGCGCAAGAGGGGAAGTAGAATGAGTAATAGATGAGAGGGATGGGGGGAAGGGAGGAAGGTTAAGTAGGAATAGGCGCTGGTCGTCTCGGTGCTTGGTGCACTTTGTGTTTTCTTGTCTGACGTCAGACAGAGATATATAGAGTGGGAGGGAGTAGAGGGGGAACAAGGAACGGTAATTGATGCGCTCGGATCGTCGTCCTTGCTACATAATCGTATAGTTTTTATTTCAATTGTAGCCTTTGCATTTTGGGATGTATGTGAGTTTGTGTGCTCTAGGCAAGGTTTAAAGGAGAGGTGGGGAAAAAAGGGGATGGTATTGTTCCAATCAGGGAAGGAAGGAGTTGGCTTAAGAACATGAATGGGAAAGCTAAGAAAGAGAAGAGAGAGAAAGGATTGGATCGGTAAAGCAAGGACACTGCCAAGAGGAGAAGAATATTATCACAGACCAACACTCACACTACTAATACAGTGCATGTTCTTTCTCATCGTTTTGTTCATTTTGTTTCTGGTCTAGCGTTCGATGCCGTAGTCTAAAGTGCGGGTGTGTTTTTCCTTTTGTGTTCGGCTTTCATCAAATAATCTATCATCATTGGCAGCACAGCTGTACGAAATTTCCTCCAGGCTCGTCCCCTTTCTGTTTCTCCTTGTCTATTAAACGGCCAGCTCCCATGTACAGATTGCACCTCTCTATGTCCTTCCCTCATTCGCTTTCTCTCTCTATTTGACTTTTGAAGTCCGGGCCTCTCTTGTGACCTGTTTCCTCAAAGCTGTGGGTCGTGATGAAGCGTCCACTCATCCACTAACGTTTCCTTTCTTCGTTTTCACTTCCTCGCATGCAAGGACTGCATACCCGTCTTTTGCTGTGCACTGTCTTATTCCATTCCTTCGTCCTCTTCTCCTTCATCTTCTTTTAAAAGCGTGCCCCTGGTCCCATACTCAATCGTCCGCTTCGAGTCCGCACCGGTTTGGGAGCGACACTGCTGCTATTGCGGATACTACCGCTGCTGCCACCAAAGGCGCTTCCAGGCCGTTGCAGAAGGGACTCCCGGCGCTTGCTCTGTCGGCCAGCGTTGTAGAGAGAGGATGAGGCAGAGGAGGATGAGTCGGAAGAGGCAAGGAGCATGTTCTCCTTTTCTCCAACGGAACCCAAGGCGTTGTTCCAGGTGCGTTTCTTGGAGGAGGAAGATGAAGCAGCACCGACACCGACAGCCGCCTTTATATTGACCACATCATTTTCGGGCAGAAGCAGGGAGCGAGGGCCTCCGTCCGTCGTGGTGTTTTTGTTGTTGTTGTTGTTGTTGTTGTTGTTGTTGTTGTTGTTGTTGTTGTTGCCGGCAGATATAATGGATCCTCGCCGAGTGGAGTAATGGGAAGCAGGCCGTGGGATATGACTTTGCCGGCGTTTGCTTCCCCCCGACTTCCGGGTGGGCACCGGCGCGGACGAGGAGGAAAAGGAAGCACCGACGGCACCAGCGACTGTAGCAACAATAGCAGCAGCAGGAGCATGAGCGGTTGTATTAGCAGCAGCAGCGGCGCGGGCTGAGGAGGAGAGGGTAGCTGCCATTGCGCCTCCTCCAGTGCTACCGCGGCCAGTCATGCTGGACTTTCGGCGAGACGTAACCGCTGCCGCAAGAGGAACAGTGCTATCAGAGGGGGAAGAGGCAGAGGAATGACCGTTGCTTGCTCCAAGAACGGCGACGGTTTTGATAGGCGAGAACATGCCTTCCAAGGCCTCAACCATCGGCACGCTGCTCCTTCCTCGAGTGCTGCTATACCGCGTCCTTTTCCCACCGGCAGACGTAGACGACGCAGCAGCAGCAGGTAAAGAAGCAGCCCCACCCCCACCTTCACCACCAGTAGCGTTTGTAATAGTACCTCGCTTGGCCATGCATGGGAGAAAAGTCATCACATCGTCGTCTTCATCAGTAAAAGCATAATTAGTATTATTCTCCGAATCAATCCTCGTGCGTAAATGCACTACCATCTCTCTCAAGGACTGAGATTCCCGCTCCTTCTCCCTTAAATCACGCTGGAGAGTCTGCACTAGTTGTCGTTGTCCTTGCAACTCCGCATCTTTCTCTTGTTTTTGGGTCTCGAGGCTGGCAACCAGCTGGGAGTGGAGCTTGCGGGTGCGTGTCATTTCCTGGACCTTGGCTTCTAATTCTCTGACGCGATGAGAAGCGTCGCCACCGGAGGAGAAGATTGAAGAGGAAGAGGAGATTTTACCCTTGCCTTTGCCATGAAGGGAATGGGAGAAGGAGGAGGAGGAGTGGTCGAAACCTGTGTCAGTGGCGTCTTGGATACTATTCGACTCCTCGTCCTCGTCCTCGTCCTCGTCTTCCTCCGCAACGTCCATCAATGATGAGACCCCCCCTCCTCCATCTTCGAACAACGAAGTCATTTGGTGCTTTTGCTGTTTTTGCTGCTGGTGGTGGTGGTGGTGATGGTGCAAAGCCCCTCCTTCCCTCCCTCCTCCACCCCCTCCACCACGGCCAAGCAAACACGCCTTCAACTGGTCCAATTCCTGCCGCATTGCCTCATTATCAGCCTTAAGCTTCGCTTCCCTCTCTTGCCAAGGCGCTTCTGACATGAGCATCTTGACCTCGCCCGGACGGATTTTGATTTGTTTGGCTCTGTGCCCGTACTTGATGGCATTGTGGGAGTCGTCGAAAACGGCGTCGCAGGGGTTGACATTCACAAGCATGATGACCTTGCATTGGCCCTCTAGGGAGGTCTGTTTCGGGGAGGGAGTGAAGAAAAGAAAAATTGAAGAAGTAGTGAGAAGAGGCATTTACCGACAACATTTGATGACACAGATACGCTTTGAAAGGCCGCAGATTAAGATGGCACGCATGCATGTCCATACAATCTCCTTTTCCCCTACCTTTAACAAGTGCGTCAGCTTTGAGTCTCGATACTTGACATTCCCACTTTTACCCCCACCACTATTCTCCGATAATGCATTTATACCTACAGGGAGGAAGGAAGATGGAGAGGGGGGGAGGGAGGGGAGATGTTCAAGATTTAAGAAAAATCAAACGGAACAAGGGAAAGGAGGGAGGGAGGAAGAGGTGGAAGGAAGGGGAGGAAGGGTGGAAAGAAAGGAGGAATAGTACGTACAATTTGCCAGTGCTAGCAAACTTTTGTTAATATTCGCACCCTCCTGCAGCCTTGCCCCTCGATTCAATGTAGCGGATGCCCGTTCGGAGCCCGCTAGATCAATCAGGGACAATCGCGATTCCCTCATTAAGTTATTTCCCAAAGCATCCACTGTTGAAAACCGCACGCAGATTTGCAACACAGCATGAGAGCGCGACGATACCTGATTCGCAGCTGTGGCCTCTGTCTTCCTATTTCTGTTCCCCTGCCGAAGCAAGTCAAGCACTTCCGCTGTGTCATGAACGAGGATTTCGGGCAAGCCAGCAACAATTACTACTCCCTTAGAAGGATCTTCACGGAGTTGGAGCGGTTGCCCTCGCCCCGCTGCGGGGCCGATAAGGTCGTAAATTTGTTCGTTATAGACCTCCATGTAGGAACAGAAGACGCGCCATTGGCTCTGGGATCGAGCATGGGGAGGCAAGGCGTGTTGACGTCGGTGAATGGTGGCGAAAATGTCGACGAGGGATTGTGGAATCACGCCAGTGACAGGGGCCGAGTCACCAGCGGCTGCAGAGGAGCTGCCCATCATTGTGAAGGTTTTGCCTGCGCCTGTTGCCCCATAGGCGAGGATCGAGACGTTGTACCCGTCAAGGACGGAGGGGACGTGGGGCTTGGCTGTTTGTCCATAGACTTCACTTTGGGACGCGTCCGCGTCAAAAGCCACGTCAAAGGCGTACTCATTTGAACAACCTTGTTGCGACCGGAGGTATCGTCCCGCGATACCAGCCTTGGCAATGACCACATACTTTCCATTAATAACCTTGCAACACTTCGTTGCCCCGCCCTGTACTTCCTTGGGAGACATGGGGCGGATGCGAACGGCCACGACCATGGCATTATCAACAGCGCTGCTGCTGCCTTCCCCGCTACCGCTGGCCCCGGCACCACCGTGCATCTTGGCGTGGGCGTGGCCTTGGCGTCTCTGTGTGGTTGTGTTACACGTAATGGCGACGCAAGGGGTCAGTCGGACGGGCTCATGGGACGCTACTTCTGCTGCTGCTGCTGCTGCTGCTGCTGCTAGAGCTCTACGATCAGCAAGCTCTTCCCGCACTCGCAGCACCATAACAGGGGAGCTGTAGGCATGCTTCCTTGGTGCTGTGTGTTGACGCCAGTACTCGTGTGTCGGTGTGTGATGTGGGTGAGGGGTGGTTCGGTCATACCTAACGCGACAGGAGCATTATAGCATTATACCATACGTCGACGACCCAGCCCGTGTCATTCAAAAAGCAAGCACCTACACCCCACCTACTTGTGTGAAATGTGCCCCTGAACTCGTAGTAGCCTCATACCGTGAAAGCGGTGCGCCCCCTGTGTGTTTGGGCGAGCAGCAATTCGTATTTCGCTCAAGGCGGCAAGCCCAGAGGACAGGGTCCACAGAGACAAGCTCTCGTCCAACATGCCCCACAACTTGTTCTTGCTGCTTCCAGAAATTCAGAAATTATTCCAGGCATGTAGGACCCCACCTTTGCCGTCTTGGACTTGCAAAGGGCGATTCACGATGCCTCTACAAACACACCGCTTTTCCAGCTGGCTCTGTTTGCGTCAGTGCCTGGCTTGACTTGTTGCTGTCAGTTTTTGACCTCCACTTCTCTTCCCAAACTTTACAATTTCTCACCTCCTGCCTTTCGCCTCCTCCACACACGCACAGCTCCACACACAGCCACACTCTCTCATCAATATGAGTGCCGCGGAAGCCGAGGCGCATAAGGCAACGGGAAACAAGGCTTTGCAAGCCAAGGAATTTGACGAGGCTATCGCGGCGTACACCAAGGCCATCGAAGTCAGTGCCTGCCTCCCCGTCTCGGGTGAGGGCGCCGCCCCCCGGCATGTCTACTTCTCGAACCGCTCTGCCGCTTACTTATCCAAGAACGATACTGTCGCTGCCTTAGAAGATGCGGAGCAATGCATTCAAGCCAACCCCACGTGGCCGAAGGGTTTCTCTCGCAAGGGTGCAGCGCTTCACGCAATGAAGAAATACGACGAAGCGCAGGCCGCTTACGAGGCCGGCTTGGAGGTGGCCCCCGAAGATGCTGGTCTCGCCGCGGCACTGGACGATGTAAAGAAGGCCAAACAAGGAAACCAGCCGCGGGCTAACCCGCTTGCGTCGATTTTTGCGCCGGAGAACGTGGCACGCTTGTTGACCCATCCCGTATTTTGCAAGTACATGATGGACGAGGATTTCAAGGCCAAGATGCACTTATTGCAGACGGACCCGAGTGCGATCAGCACAATTCTGCAGGATAAACGGGTGATGGAGGTTTTTGGGTTCTTGACCGGGATTGACATGCGCGCAGGAGGGATGGAGGGCGAAGAGGAGGAGTCATCCGCGTACGGCAGCAGCAGCAATAGCAGCTGCAGCGACAACAAGAAGCAGGAACCTCCCACCCCGGCGCCCGAACCCGCAGACGAGGACCTGACAGAGGCTGAGCGGGAATTGCGCAAACGGAAGCGGGAGGCGCTGGAGGCGAAGGAGCGCGGGAATAAGCATTATGTGAAGAAGGAGTTCAGTGAGGCGCTGGCGGCGTATGAAGAGGCAATCGAGAAAGATCCGAGCAATATGGCGTTTTTGACGAATAAAGCCGCGGTATTTTATGAGCAGGGGGAATACGCCCAGGCGGTGTCGCAGTGCGAGGAGGCGATCCAAGTGGGGAGGAGTCACAGGGCGCCATACGCTGATGTGGGGAAGGCGTTAGTGAGGAAGGGGAAGGCATTGGTTAAGATGGGGGATTTGGCCGGCGCAGTGGAAGCTTTTAAGAATGCGCAGATGGAGCATTTTGATAAGACGGTGGAGAGGTTGATCAAGACCACGGAGGTGGAGAGGAAGAAGATGGAGGAGGCGGCGTATGTGGATCCTACGAAGGCGGTGGAAGCGAAGGATAGGGGGAATGAAGCTTTCCGCGCTGGACGGTGGCCGGACGCGGTGAAGGAGTACGAGGAGGCTATCAAAAGGGACCCGACGAATGCGGCCTATCACAATAATTTAGCGGCGGCGCTGTCGAAGCTGATGGATTTCCCGGCGGCCAAGGCGGCGTGTGAGAAAGCTATTGCACTAGATGCCAAGTATGTCAAGGCATGGGCTAAAAAAGGTGACATTGAATTTTTCATGAAGGAGTACCATCGGGCACTTGAAAGCTACAAGCATGGAATGAAAATTGAGCCAAACAACAGCTTGTGTGTGCAGGGGCTGCAGAAGACGATGATGAAGATTCGGGAGTCGTCGTCGGAAGAGGCAGACATGGAGCGCGCGGCCCACGGTATGGCTGATCCTGAGATTCAGGCGATTTTGAGCGACCCTGTTATTCAGCAGGTTCTGCGGGACGTACAGGAGAATCCGAGGGAAGGACAGAAGGCAATGAGCGACCCGGGGGTGGCGGCTAAGATTGAGAAGCTTATTAATGCGGGGGTACTGAGGACGAGGTAGAGGTAGAGGGTGGTTGTTTGGGTAGGGGAAAGGACAATAGGATGGGGGTAGGGGGAGTAGGAGGGAAGAAGAGTACAGAAATGAGTGGCACGATTTGCGCCTGCGCGTTATTTGTCGGACGGAAGGGAGAATTAGGGAGTAACAAGATGACCGGATTGCAGGTCAGAAGGGTGGGAGGTTGGATTTTCGAATTGGTAAATCGAACCCCTCATCCTCAAATGCGAACCCGGTAGAGGAAAAAAAAGATGGATGGAGCTTTACGTGAGTCACTGAGCCTTATTGTACTTGTGCTTTCTGCGTAAATGTCTCGCCTAAGATAAAGAATGGAAAGTGTGGATGCGTGTGTTCTCGCTCAAATTCACGGCTTTTTCGCCGCTGCACGTTTCATTTGCTCGTACCCCAACTTTTTAATTTTTCATGTGCCCTTTTTAATCTCTTAATCCCTACCCCCTTTCCTTCAACCAGCAACCAAACAGCATACATGAATGACGGGCAAAGTGACAGAGACTGTGTTGCTGATCCACTACCACCTCCGCTTGTACCGTCCTCAAGCAGCGGCACTTGTACTTTCTTACCCTCCACGTCCACGCCTGCGAAGTTCTCTTTCGCCTCCTCAGATAGCTATAACGGGAGCAGTGAAATGAAAGCGCACATTCTGGCACAACAGCGGGAGGTCATGCTGCGGCGCCGGCACGAAGGCATGCGGGCAGAAGCTGTGCGCTCTGTCGAAGATCCCTCCTCGCTCTCTTCGACAACGGCTTCAGCATACCACACACCGGGCATAAAGCAATTTTCCATGCCCCAAACCGGAGAGGATGAAAACCGAGCGAACCAAAATGTTGCTAAACAAAGCAAGCGCGTGGTACCCATGCCCCAAGGGCCGCCGCCCACACCGGCCTCAAGGCGCATTCATTCCTATCGGGCCCACATTTCCTCTTCCTCGTCCTTTGACAATAAAAAGGAAGCAGCCACTTCCAAACCCCCTTCCAAGCCTGCAAGAGGACCTCCAGCCACGGCATCACTCAACGCCAATGACGAAAGCGAGTCCTCCGATTCGGAGGGAGACAACGACGAAAGCCCGCCGGGCAACAGTAAGACCTCCCCCCCCACCTCCCTGTCCCTCAAAAACGACGATGATAGTGGCGTCGATGACAGCATATCCGTTAATGCTGCCTTGGCTTTTCAAACTTCAGAATCTACCCGCTCTTTGGACCTGAACATCCTCCTAGCCACCCGCGCGGACGTCCGTCGTTTTGTCACTCACCCTATCCCCCGCACCGCCGGCGTCGTGCATTGTTATATCAAGCGTCGCAAAGCCGGGACCGGCAAACTCTATCCCGAGTATCACCTTTATACACGTCAAGGGAGCCATTTCCTAATGGCGGCCAAGAAACAAGCGAATAACAAGACGTCCAACTACCACGTGACGTTAAACGACCGCGATTTCGCGAAGGAAAGCCCCGATTACCTAGGGAAGCTCCGTGCAAATTTTGTGGGGACAGAATTCCAGATCTTCGACCGCGGAAGCAACGGCAGCACCAACAGCAAAGGTGTAGATGGGGCGGAGGTACTTGGGCCGAATAGTGGACCGTCAAATGCCAGTGCGCCGAGGGAAGAGTTAGGGGTGGTGGTGTACGCTGCGAATGTACTAGGTGCGCGAGGTCCCCGAAAAATGCAAGCATTTTTACCGCGTGTTAGTAAGGTAGACGACCGAATGGTGGTATGGAAGTCCAAGGAGGATCTGGCGGAGCAGGATGCGATGCTTGAGAGGGTCCGGAGGGGGGATACGGCGAAGTTTCATCATTTTATTAATAAGCCCCCTAGGTGGAATGACCAGGTAGGGGCGTACGTGTTGAATTTTATGGGAAGGGTGACCATGGCTTCGGTGAAGAATTTTCAATTGATTGAGCCTGAAGACCATGAGTTGGTGGTGTTGCAGTTTGGACGGGTGGGGAGGCACGATTTTACAATGGATGTCAGGTGGCCCTTCACACCCCTACAGGCTTTGGCGGTGGCGTTGAGTTCGTTTGATTCGAAGATTGCGTGTGATTAGGAAAAGAAAAAGAAGGTAGAAGAACAAAGAGGTATACAGGAGAATAAGGAAAGTAGCAATTTTATTTACGCTGTCCACAGCAACGTTTGTTGTTCGCCTGTTCATTTTTGTTTAAAGGCGCGCTCTCCCATAAGCAAACCAACCTTTCCCTTCGCGTACATCCTCTCGCCTACCGAGTCATAATTCTTACGTGCACACCACGTACTTCCTTTCTTTAAATGATATATATTAACGTACTGTCCAACCCCCATCCAACACCAACGCCTGCCCCGTCATATTCCTCGCAGCGTTGGACGACAAAAATACCGTTGTCCCCACCAGCTCCTCCATCGAGATAAACGCTTTTTTCGGCATGGGTTCAAGCATAATTTTATTGATCACATCCTCCTCACTAATCCCATGAGTCTTGGCCTGGTTAGCAATTTGAGAATCCACCAAGGGTGTTTTGACATATGAAGGACAGATAGTATTGATTGTGACGTCGACGTCACTGGTCTCCAAAGCCATGACCTTAGAAAAGCCAATCAAACCGTGTTTCGCCGCCACGTATGCAGACTTGTATGGAGACGCAATCACACTGTGGATAGAACCAATGTTCACAATGCGGCCGAAGCCTTGCTTACGCATGATAGGCAAGATGGACCGGGTCAAGTCGGCCACCCCCGTGAGCATGACTTGGATCATAAACCCCCACTTCTCCGACGGGAAATCTTCCAAGCGCGCTACGTGCTGCAATCCTGCGTTGTTGACCAACACATCAATTCGTTTTCGTCCCGCCTTGAGCTCCTCAACGAGTGCCGTTATCTGAGAGTTGTCGGCTACATTGAGCGCATATGCCTCGGCCTCGCCGCCCCGGGCCTGTATCTGCGCAGCCGTTCCTTGTGCCGCCTCGAAATTCAAATCCGTAGCGATGATCTCCCACCCATGCTCAATGGCCAAGGAGATAGCAATACCCTCCCCGATACCACTACCCGCGCCCGTGATCAAGGCGCGGCGCGACCCCTTCATTGATAGCGCCATGGTGTGGTTTGCGCCAAGAGCGAAATGTGGTGTGGCACCTGTCTGTTTGTGTTTGGGAAAAGGGCATGGTTTCCATGCCATATAAGACCAAAACATTGCCTGGTACATGATGGGACTTAAAAAGACGTAATTATACGGCACGCAACGCTTGAGAACCAGGCGTGTGGAGGGGACAAAACAGGTTGCTTGCCAACGGCTGATTCGTCGGTGTCGTCGTCCGTTGGAATTTTAGATGAGCGGCTGTGACGTAGATTTGCCGTTCCCTTTGAATGCGAAAAATTAGACCGGGTGTCGGTGCATATTATGACCATAAATAGTTTGTTTCATGATATATAGGAATCACGCGTTGATTTGAACTAATACTATGCAACTAATAGCGAATGGAAAATTCAACCTCCCTACAAAAAGAGGAAACATCCCGAGAAAAGCCCCATTTCCCATATTTGCACACAGCATTGAATGATCAAGGTTCGAAAGGAAAACAGTTCAATTAGGATAAATCAACACAGTACTTTCTTATGTCCAGTTTATTTTCCGAATTCCCATATCAGGCCTCAGCCAATACACATCACTCGTTACGCCTCGACGGCATCCTTGAACACCTCCTCTTCCATCTGCTCTTCCGGCACCTCTAAATCCTCCGCATCTCGAACCAGCACTTTGTTGATAGCCTCCTCGGACTTCTCCCAAAATGCCATGGCCAACGCCTCGTCCAACGCAAGCTTATTTGGTTGCTTTGGCGCACACGAATCAAAATACACACCTCCCACACTTTCGTACTCCGGTGCCGTGGCAGCCATGATCTGGGTCTTGGCCCCCTCCATTTCATCACGAGCAAATAAAGCACATGCAGCTTTGCTGATTGGTATCAGCCATTCAGGGACGTCTCTCAGGAACTCCGTTTGGACGAATCCGGGATGGAGGGAGGTGGAGACAACGCCTGAGTCCTTGAAGCGGCGGTTGAGCTCATTGCCGAACAGGACATTCATGAGCTTGGTGTTGCCATAGGTGGCAAAGTGATTGTAGGTCTCGTTGGAAGATTCGAGGTTGTCTGTGTCGGTAAAAGTGAAAAAAGCAGGGTCACGTAAGAGAGAAGGAAGGAAGGATGCTGCATTTCAACGGTGATGCTTCGCAAAGCCATCATCCTCACTGCCCCCCCCCCCTCTCCGACTCACCCAAATCGATCTTGCCCATATAGTGAGCTTCTGAAGAAACTTGAATCACTCGCGAGGGCGCCGAGGCCTGGAGCGGGCCCATCAAAAGCTTGGTAAGCAAGAAATGCCCGAGGTGATTAGTCTGGTGAGTGAGCTCATGACCATCCTCCGTTATGATATAATCCCACGAGACCAGCCCCGCATTGTTGATCAAAACATCTAAAGGGCGACTAGATTCCAGGTACTTGGCAGCGAACGCCCGAACGGATTCAAATTTCGCTAAATCCATCTCCCATACTTCCACGGGAATACTGCCTCCTCCAAGCGATGCGCGGATGTCCTCCAGCACGGCGTTACCCTTGTTTGTGTTACGTACGGCCATGACCACACTGGCGTTCCATTGTGCTAGGGTACGGACGGTTTCCTTGCCGATACCGGCACTGGCGCCAGTGACAATGAAATGCTTGCCTTCCAAGTTGACGGGCACCAAGGGAAGCTTCCTCTTCGCATACTTTGAGCCAATAGCCAGGACAATGGCGAGGGCAACAACGAGCCATTTGAGCATGATTTGAAGCAAATTTAAACTATTGTCCTCTGTGTGTATGTGTGTGTGGGCATGTGTGAGTGTTCGCGTGGGGAGGGGGGGGGATGCGTACGCGTCCACATGGATATGTGTCCCAGGCGTACAGGCGGCCTTCGCCTTGTGTATGTCGGTCAGCTCGATCCTCCGCGAGCAACCTCCCTAAAAAATACAAGCCAACATGGCCTGCTAGGCGTGCAAAAGTCTGGTGCGCGTGCGGGCTACGTGTAGTTTTGACGAGCGGTCCCGCTCCGCCGGCAAAGGGGGGGCTGCTGACGAAGAACATGATTCGTGGGACCGACGTGACAACGTGACTCACGGACATGATGAACTTGGAAGTGTGGCGACCTATAGCCTTGTTTGCACGCTGTGCCAAGTCCGGCAAGGGCACCTCCACTGGAAGGAAGAGGAATCTAAATATTGACTAGAATTTGTACGTAGTTGGATGGTAGTAGAAGTCAAGATTGAACAAAAGAAGCAAAGGCATGGAGACAGATCCGCTGTCGTATTTCCTGATACATGGGCAAGTCCCATTTTTTCTTTTTTGCAATATTTCGTCCTGTCGATACATGCACAAACACGCCCACGGCCATTTTCACTTATCATTCTAGCGCTCGCGCTTACGTTTTTTCTCCTTCTTGTGTTTCTTTTCCTATGTTTGAAAGTAGGGAATAGGAAAGGCGTGAGAGCTCAGTATTTGTAAACCGTCCCCCCCCCCTCGATGACCTACTGCTCTACTGAAATTGACAAGTTTCATCTTATAAGATCATGTAAAAACATACCTTCTTATACTTTTTATCCTTTCTTTGTTTCTTGCTCTCCTTGTTGGAGCGCTCGGGGCTCCGACTCACTCTCCGTTCTCTTTCCCGCTTCCTTTTCCGTCTGTCGGCCCCCCTTTCCTTCCCTCCGCTATCCGCTCCACTGCTACTGCTACCATCCTCATTACTACATCCCCTCTCCCTTTCCTTCCGACGCTTTCCTCTCCCCGCCTTGTCTCCTACTGCTGCTGCTGCTGCTGCTGCTGCTGCTGCTGCCATTGTTGCTGCTGCATCAGCCTTGGCTTGCACTACGTCCTCATCACTCTCAACACTATCATCATCATCATCACTGCTGCCATCATCGGAATCCGCTGCTCGGTTATTACCCCCCAGGTGGTTCCGGCACTGATAGGTCAAATGTCCGACATTCCCACATTTTCGGCAGGCGCCACGTTTGCTTTCTGCACCGAGCGTCTCTCGAGCCTTGATCCTCACTACATCCATCAACCCCCTTTGTTGCTCCTCGGCCAGTTCCGCAGCAGCAGCTTCGGCAGCAGCGTCTGTTTTGTGATGCATGGATTTGGGTAGGGGTCGCAAAGGACGGAGAGAAGGTCTTTTGTGGGTTTAGGGTGTGGACGTGGAGCTCACCCGTCCTAGGGACAGAGAGCTTACGTACGTACCTTCGTTGTTGGCGTAGGGGTCGTATTTGATAACATTCTTCCACATATCGCTTGTGCCCAAGGCCGCTGAGCTGGACATGCGGTTGTTGTGTGGCATTTTCTGTGGTGGGTATGGAAAAAGGGGGAGAGCATGAGATACTCGATGGCGGGACTTGGAGAGTGTGGTGCCTCGCTGTGTGTACTTACCACGCGCCCAGAAGTAGCCGGCATGGTGCTAATGAGGTGGGCGTCTTAGGACTGCTACTATGTTGGCTTTGAAGGCTCGCGCGGCAGTGTGGATCCTGTGGTTGGTGTGATACAGGAACGAGTTGAGTACATGTGCTGGATGATAGATGAATGTGGGGTGGAACGGGGCTTGGATGAGCAAGAGGGAACTGGCGAGCACAAAAACGACGACACTCCGCCCGGCAATGATGTATGAAATCTGTGAAGAATGTGTATGATGGTGCGTGTGGTAACAAGGGTAGGGTGGGAAGTTTTGTTATTGAGGAGCAGGCAACACGTCGATGTTTGATGTTCAACAATTGTTGTTGTTGCAGGCTTCTTTGCTTATGGTTTGGCTGTTTGACTCAACTCCCTCCTCTTCTGTTGTTCCTGTCGTTCCCAGCCCAGCTCACAGACAGCACGGCCACTGCATGCAAGCTTAACTTGCTCGTGTTCCTCCTCATCCATGTCATGGGGGGGGGAGGTCATCTGGTCCCCAAGCTCATTTTTCTTTCATCCCTCCTACTCTCTCGCATACAGCAATTACAGCCAGCACGCCCCTCCGCCAGACCACACTACAACTAGCCAAACCATCACCATGACAACAATTCGCTTCGTGGCCACGTCGGTAATGTCGTCCGACGACGGGGTATGTAGCCCAAGCCTCCCTCCCTCCCCTCCCCCCTCCTCACCTTCCTCCTTCCTCACTCCTCACTTTTCATCTCCTCTCCACCACATTTTCCATAGCTCTCCTACAAAACCGAGCAGCTCGAGGACGAGGAGGCGCACAAAAAGCGCCTGGATAAGGAAAAGGCTGCGCATGGGCGCACGTTATGGGAGCAGTTGGAAGAGCAAAAGGACAAGAAAAAAGCTGAATACGACGCGGTGACCAAACAGATCTTTGCTCCCCCCAAAGCCCTCGACGAAGCAGAAGCCTCATACCTGCAAGGAATTTTAGAGCAAGAGAAGATGCGAGATCGCCGTCGGGCCGAGGAGGAAGAGAGGGAGTTGGCGGCGTTTTCGTTGGCAAGGGCGAATCGGGACTTGGGCTCGAATGGGGAGGAAATGGTGGCGGGGGGTGGGAAGGTGTCACCAAGAGAAGGAGCAGGAGCAAGAGGAGGAGCGGCAACAAGAGAGGAGACAGGTGGTAGTACCGGTGGAGGTGGAAACAGCAGCAACGGAAACAAGAGCTTTCCGGATGTGAAAATCAGTGCGAAGATTAAGCGGAAGGAGAAGAGCAGTAAGGAGGGGGGCAAAGAAGGGAAGGAGGACAAGGATAGCAGCAGCCACCACAAGAGGCATAAGAAGGAAGACAAGACCAATAAGAAGGCATCTACGGCGACCTCAGCAGTAGCATCAGCAGCACCATCAGCACCAGCAGCACCAGCAGCACCAGCAAAGCCAGAAGTACCGGCAACAGCAGCAGCAAATTCACTGGCCATGTTGGCAGCCTATGACAGCGACGAAGAAGAGGATTAACAAACAAAAATGAAGCAAGGGGAAGAGTAGGGAAAAGAAGGTAGAAGAGAAAAGGAGAGGCACACAGAGAAAAAGACGGGAACGGACTAATGACCTCCCAAAGGAGGAGCAGATTGTACATAGCAAGTATAGAAAGGGAAGGAGCGAGCAAATGGAAGTATGGTTTGTTTGTTTTGCGTTTACATATGGATTATTTGTGTATCCGGAGTCTCGAGTCTTTCGTCTTTCGGCCCCTTTCCCTTTTTCTTATTTTCTTTATTTGTGGCCCAGGTCCTCGCTTTCTTTATGTCCTTCTCTTACCCCGTTTTGCCAGTTTATGGATTTGGACGGTAAATCATCTAAAGTCCAGCCAATGAGGCCACCGTGCGATGCCGTCGCCTTCGTCGTTGCTCCCGTCTGCATGCCCATATTGATTTTATGTCTATTCCATCTATTTTCTTCTTGTTCTTCTCTGTCTTTTCCTTCTACTTCTCCTTCTTCTTCTTCGTCTCCTTCTTATTCATTTCTACTTCTACACGGTCACTCGTGTCGTGGAAAAAATTCAATCTAGGCCATAAGACCAAGACTCAAGGACCCGATAAATGCGGCTTGCCATTTTGGCCTCTGGCACTCTTGCTCCTCCATCTTCTTTCCTTACTTCTACGGTTGTCTGTTGTAGGAAATAGCTCCTCCTCCTACCACCCGCTCCTTTGTAGGAAATAGCTCCTCCTCCTACCACCCGCTCCTTTTCTTCACCTCCTTTTCTCTTCCTCTTCCTTCTCATAATCTTCCTCCTCTTCCTCCTCTTCCCTTTCTTCTTCCTCTTCCTCTTCCTCCCCCTCCTCTTCCGTCCTTTGACTCCCTCCCTCCTCCCCCCTAATAATAGTTCCTTAAAATTACATGCTTGCTCGTGCTCCTCGAGTGCACCACCTCATACGGCACCCTTTGCCGTGCCCACACCCTCCTCAAAGCCTCCAATCGCCGCTCATCCAAATTTAACGGCCGACCGCGGAACTGTTTGTGCCTCTCGCCGTACGCATCCACGTATGGACTGGCAAAATAACACGCACGATCCCCATAAATCAGTAACACGGAGCAATCCTGCAGCAGGAAGAACACTCCCACCCCCCTCCCACACTCCTGCGCATGTCGCGTGCATCGTCCATGCCCTGCCTCCAGCGCCGCGTTGCACACTAAGCATACCACCGGATTCTCAACTGTCACTCCCATGGCTTCAGCAGCAGCAGCGGCAGCAGCAGCAGCTGTAGCAGCCCCATTACCTTCAGTGCGACGAGGAGGAGATGCCTGTTGGGATGTAGCTACCGTTCCTTCCCTACCACCTCTTCCTCCAGTACCCGAAAACATCAGAGGACTACGGGTACCACCAGCAGCAGCAGCAGCAGCAGCAGCGGCAGCAGCAGCAGAAGCGCGGGCCTTGGCCTCTATCACACGTGTGGTCAATTCTGAGTGGAGTTCAGTGTAGGACTTTTTAAGGAGGACAAAACAGGGTGCGGCCCACACGGGAAAATCGAGAGAGCGACGAAGGGAGGAAGAGAGGGAGGACGAAGTGGAGGAGGAGGAGGAGGAGGAGGAGAAGCGTTGGCCCCATTCTGAGAGCCAGGTGGTAGCGAACCGTGTCCATCCTCCTTCTTGCTCTTGCAGTAGCATCGCAAACGAGGGGATCCCCAAGACTGCCTTCAAATCTGCAGTAGACGCAGCAGCATCAGGCGGACGCCACCCCATCGGCACCCGTCGTACCCCTTCCCTTCTCTCCCGCCTTCCCTCCTCCACCCCTCCCTGCTCCTCCTGCTCCTCCTGCTCCTCCTGCTCCTCCTGCTCCTCCTCCCCTTCTTGTAATGCCACTAGTCGTAAAAACAACGTCACACACTCCAGGAAAGCCCCTCCCGCATTCCCCACCATCTCGAGCCTCTTCCTCGCTTGCCGCCAACCCAGTCTCTCCTTCGCTTCCGGCACGGTCAAAGTCATGACAGCATGGGAGTCCATCATCCGCCCCAACGCTAGGCCCCAGGCACTCATCTCGACCAGCTCCTCCACGTCTCCAGGAGGATAAGAGGGAAGGAAGGGGGAGATGGAGGCAGAGGACGACGAGGGGTGGGTGTCGTCCCGTTCTCCGACAGACAAAGTCTCACGGATCTCCTGCATGAGAGACGCCTCTTCCTCTTCCCTACTGCTGATGCCATCTCTGCTACTTCTGCTGCCGCTGCTGAGCTTGAATATTCCTCCCGTGTCCCAAAGCACCTGCAAGATTCTCGCCACGTACAACGCCCGGATCAAGCCTCCCATCAGATCCTCCTTCCCTCCTTCCCTCCCTCCTTCCCTCCCTCCTCCCCTTCCTTGAGCACACTCGGAGGAGGAGGCGATAGAGGGCGAGGAGAAGAAGGTCTGGTCCACGGCCGCTGCTACGAAGAAACACCAGATATTCTGGGATAGAAGAGGCTCGCTCAAACACAGCAAAGACGAGGACCCCCTCCCGGCGTTCAAAGAGCTCCCTCCGCCCAACAACAAGCGGGCCAATGGCCCCGCTAATTTAACCCGAGGATGCACGTCCTTCTTCCCCCTCACCCATCTCCGCCTCCTGCCACTGCTCCCTTTACCCACACGTGCCCCTCCCCCCCCACCACGACGGCGCTTTCGGTGTTGCTGTGCTAGCTCCCCAGCCCCCTCCCCTGCTCCCTCCTCCCCCTCCGGCATCAGTTCAACCCCCTCGGTCGAGCGAGATGGAGGAGGAAGGAGGAGAGGAGGGAGGGGAGGACGGGTCATGTGACCGAGCACCCGAAGCAAGGCCTCCAACCTCGCGACCATCGCCGCGTCACTGTTACTACTGCTGCTCCCTCCACCCCCCACCCCCCCCCCACTGCTGCGGCTACTCCTCAACCCTTCCTCCCTCCCGCCCCCTCTTAAGGCATGCCCCGACTCCGCTTGAGCCACGGCCAGAGTGTAAGCCAACGCTTCACACACCCCCAAATACGACCCCACTGGCAGCTCCCTCCCTTCCCCTCTCTCTCGCTCTCCTCCTGCTGGTGGTGTCGCCGCCCCAAGGAAAGTCATGTCAGCGAGAAATGCGACACAACACCTCGCCACCGCCTCCTCCTCCCTCACTTCCTCCTCCTCCTTCTCCGAAGCCCGGCGCCTGGTGTCCCTCAGAGAAACCTGCCGCCGCTGCCATCGACCCATCTGCTGCTGAATAGTACCAGCAGCGAAAGCATACCGCCCCCTCCCTTCCCCTCCCTCATCCTCCCCTTCGTCCCCCTCTTCCTCTTGCCAGTCCCCGTCCTCGCCCTCGTCATAATCTTCCCCTTCATCCCCTTCACTCTCTACTCTTGGCGCCCCCGTCGAGTTTTCCTCTTTCTCTACCGCATCCTCGTTCTCCTCCTCCTCCTCCTCCCGGTCCAACTCCTCATCATCCGCCTCAACCAACGCCTGCAAATACCCCTCAAACATCCTCACCATCCCTCCCCCCTTCCCTCCTCCTCCGCCTCCTCCAGTCACCTTCCCTTCCATTGCACACCCAACAGAGGGAGGGAGGGAGGGAGCAGCCGAGGGCACGTGCGGGACCAAGCCATTACAGATCGCTTTACAGTACGGACAAGGAAACTCTCCGCCCTGCACGTCATAGACTAAATTGCCCATCGCTTCACTCGACTCCACGACCGAGGCAAAGAAGGCATCCAGACAGCCGTAGTGCATCGCATGCCCGCACAACTGCACCACCATCCCCTCCCTCCTCCCGCCTACCCCTTCCTCCTTCCCTGCCTCGCGACCTTTCTTCAACGGGGAGGAAGAGGAAGAAAACGAGTGTAGCTGCGCGAGGTGAGGTGGGATGTGGCTCAAAACCTTCGTCTTCTGGAAGAACGCTGCAAATCCCAATGGTCCTGCCCCTTCCGCCGATGGTGACCCCCGACAAGCCATACATGCAGGCGCCACAGGGAGCCCTAACGTCCTCCCCACCCCTCCCTCCCTCCCTTCCTCTCCTAACCCAGACAAATCCATGCTCTCCCCTCTCGTTCTCCTCCGCGTTATTGGTTTCTCTCTTCCGCCTCCTCCTCCTCCTCCTCCTCCTGCTGTACCACCACCTGCTGTGGCCATTCCTCTCTCCTCCTTCTCCTCCTCCCCTTCCTTCCCTCCTCCCTTCTCCTCCATCTTCAAAAACATCGCTGCACTCCTCTGCATTTTCGACAACATCTTCTCCCGTGCATTTTTCTTCCTGGCGCCCGCCGACTTGGCCATTTTATCCGCCCCCGCTCTTGCCTCTGCTCCTCTCTCGATGGCCTCCTGGCATGCAGCGTCGAGTTCCCCCAGAGAAAAGAGGAGCCATTGCGTGGCACGCGATAGGTGGGTGTCCGAAGAGGAGGCCACGAGGGAAGATGACGGGAGGTTGAGGAGGAGGGAGAGGATGGATGGAGTCGGAACGGAGGAAGGGAGGGAGGAATCGTCCTCTCGGATGGCGGCGAGGAGGGAAAGGGTCGTGGGGGAGGAAGGGGCAGCCTTCATAGCGTGAACGGCAAGGGTAAGGAGATGGAGACAACGGGGGACAAGGAAGTCACTAAAACGCGCGGAGGAAGAGGAGGGAGAGGAGGAGAAGGTGGAAGCAGAGAAAGCAGAGGAATGAGGAAGAGGAGCAGCAAGTGTGGGGGTAGGACCGCCTTGACTAGACCTGCTGGTGCTGGTGCTGGTGCTGGTGCTGGTGCTGCTACTCGGCTTCTGCACGGCGTTCACCAGCACTGTGCGCACGACCTGAAGCAAAGTCCGCGACGACAGCAGCCCCAACCGCACGGGCGCGAACAAAGGATGCACCGGCAAGGGCGGACAGACAAAAGGCATCCCTCCTTCCCTCCCCCCTTCCCTCCCTCTCCTCACTTCCTTGGTTTCCTTTGGGGGGGTCGGCCGCATTTCCGAGGCCTGCTGATGGGCTTGGTTGGTGATGTGGAAGAAAGCAGGATCATACTCCTTCCATGCCTCCCCCTTCAGGGCGAAGCGTTCTGGTTCTAGATCTCTCGCTTCCCTCCTCGTCGCCACTGCAGAGAGAATGGACTCCAGCAGCGCTTCGGGCATGGCGTCTGTGCCCTCGGAAAACTGGTGGCAGCAATCGTGGATCTCACTGTGCGTGCATGGGCCGGACGCCAGTCGATGCACCACCTCACGTCGGAGCGTGTGGCGGTGACGGTGTAAGGACGGCATGGGGGGGAGGGGAAGCTCTGTCACGAGGAGGATGAGCAGGTGGAGGCATTCGTCGGCGAGGGGCACGAGTCGATCGCGAATGTCGTCGTCATGTCGCCGCTGCCGCTGCTGGTGGTGGTGGTGCTGGTCCTGGTACTGCTGCTGCTGGTGGGGTTGCTGTTGGTGCGGACGTTGCGAACCCACCGCAGACGCATCCACACTGACCACTTCCTCCGCCGTCAATAACAGGGGCACAGCCGTAGTAGCAGCAGCAGCCGCCGCAGCAGTGGATCGCCCCCCTTCCTCCATCCCCCCCCCCCCCGCTCTTGCCGGCAACAGCCAATCCCAGACCTCGAACCGATGCAAGAGCAAATTGACTACCTTTTCCCACTTCTCCCCCGCGGAGGAGGAGGAGGAGGAGGAGGAGGGGGAGGAAATGAGGAAGCTGCAGCTACCACCTGCAACAACAGCAAGTCTAAATCTCTGAACACCCGACAGAACGGAGGCTCCATATAATTTATGACCTGATCCATCATCACCTGCCCGTTTCTCCGCCACAACCCACAACGAATTTCGGCGGAGAAGACCAACACTGACAAGGGTACTTCAAACAACCCGAGGGCCAGGTGCGGGTTATTCCCGATATAGGCAAGCAGCTGCTCTAGCTCTCCTTCCCTCTCGTCTCCGCCTTCGGTGGTAGTGATGCTTAGTGCAGGATTTTTCACACTTTCGCGGACAAGGAAGGCGAGGGCACGATGGAGGATGATGTGAAAGGAGCGGCGCTCGGGCAAACGAAGGGCTTGTAAAGTGCCTTGGGGGTAAAGGGGGAAGAACGCAGAACTGCTGCTGCTACTGCTGCTGCCGCTCCCAGCTCCCGTGGTAGTAGTGGTAGTTGGCGGTGATGGGGGAGGGTTTGGAGGGGAGGGAGGCGAGGCGTGGTATGTCCCTGTGTCATTCAGAATTGCTCCTACGTCTTCCGTCCCCTCTTCCTCTCCTTCCTTCATTCCTTCCACCTCCCCCCTCCCCTTTTCGGAATGTACTTGTTCCATGGGTGCGAACAGGGCTTCTTGCCACTGTTCAATCGCCTGCAGCATTTTCATGCCTACTGCCAACATTGAAGCCGGCGCGCGCGACTCCCTCAGCGTCTCTAACCCTCCCTCATTCACTCCTTCCTTCCCAATCCCAGGCAACACCGTCGCATTCGCCTCCTCTTTCCCTCCCTCTTTTCCTCCTTTCTCCTCCTCCTTCTGCTGCTGTTGCTGCTGCAGGCTCAAATGCTGGCCAGCCTCGGCCGTCCTAACCCAATTCAATAGACAATCTAAGACATGACTCAGAGAAATTTGCACATTGAAAGCAAACATCCACTCTCTCGATTCATACGCCACATGCTCCCTCAATTCTCTCTTTTGGGAGTGGACATATTGGAGGGGAAGAAGAAGACGGGCGATCCAGGCGTCCATGCAGGCCTTGGCAAAGTGAGCGGATACACCTGGGACGTTCAGGACAAACTTGAGGTCCGCAACCACAGGGCTGTAGCGACGATATCGTAAGACGGGATGGGAAACGTGTAGAGAACCATAGATCTGTTGTTCACGGAACGAGAGGAAGGAATAGGGTGAAATGGAAGGCGGGGGCGCCGCCTCCGAGAGGGAAGAGGGTGGGAGGGAGGACGGGGTTGGGAGGACGGCTCTCTGAATCATATCCCCCAGGGCCTGCACCAAGATATCCAAGAACTTCCGTTGCCCCACCAGCTCATTCACAAAGGCAGGCCGATTCAAAAACTGCACACTGAGTGTGTATAAGCCAGATTCCGCCACCCCCACCCCCGCGCCATAAAAAGACGAGACAGCCAAATACGTGTCCGCATACGCCTGCGCCACGGCACTCTTGAACTTCTGGTCCGCCATCAAGAACAAATACAGTGCGTGCAACGCATTGCCCAACGGCTTGGGCAAATGTCCATGGGCCACCATCAGCCGAGACAAGACCGGCGGGCTGAGCTGTTCGACCACCAACCTACACGTTCCCCCACTCACCCCCGCGAGCCGATACAGCCACTGCACCTGCATCAGGCCCACCTTGCCGACTTTGTACAACCGCCTTGTCACCAAGGACACCAGCAAAGACTGCCCCCTCAGAGTCTGAGCCTTGGGACGGACGTCTTCCAAACTCCCAAAGTGCAATCTCGCCTCCCCCTGCTCATGTACAAGGTCCGCCAGCACACGTGCCATTTGGTTGTTCAGCCCCAGGTGACCCTGCAACAGATCCGCTACCTCCCGCTTCGAATGCACATCGTCGTTATGCAATGTCAAATAATACTCCGCCTCTTCCCCCGGCCCCGCCGACGCCGCCTCTCCCGCCCACACTGCATCCTCCACGTGCTCCAAGTCAAAGCTTTCCTGTAACGCCTCCGCCGCTTGTTTGAGAAACCCCACGGAGCAGGCCGTGACCCACCTACATGCCGCAATAAACGAGAGGGGCAGGTGCGAGAGTGGGTCGTCACCATCCTGCCCATGCCGATGACAGAAGCCCTGCTTGTCCCACGCGTCTTCGTCTCCGCAATCACAGCATCCCCCCGCCTGTGTATGGTAAAAATAAACCTCGTGCCCTTCATGCTGGCTATTTCGGAAACACTCATTGCACAACACGCACGTCTCGTCCTTCTGGCAATCCTTGCAGATCCAAACAATATCATTCCGCTTGAATGCAAACTGACAAATTTTATGCGGAGCCATATCCCCCAACCGACGAATCAACACCGCCGGGTCCCGGGGCACTACCTCCTCCTCCTTCCCTCCCTCCCCTTCCTCCCCCCCTTCTTGTTGCTGCTGCGGCTGCTGCTGCTGCGCGTGCTCCTGCTGCAGCTGCGTGGCATAGTCCAGTACCAACAGCCACTGCATTGCCCTGATTCGTACCGGTTCCTTAAGTGACAGCCCCTCCCGATGTGGCACGGGGAAACGAAACAAATACGTCGCCAGCTCTCCTTTCACGGCCCGCAAGCGCGTCAGCAGCTCCACGACCGACATGGTCTCCTCATGCCGCAATGCACGCAACGCTTCTCGGAGCGCTTCGGAAGGTCCATATTTCGACCCGTCTGTGCTAGTGATGCTCATGGTGGCGGCAGTCATGGCAACACCCGTCTTCCCTCCTCCACATAGGGTACTGCTGCTGCGGCTGCGGTGGCGGGCAACCAAAGAAGGCGCAGACATTGGCCCTCCATGTGCCAGCGCTAGTACCTGGTGTCGCTGCTGTTCCGCTGTCCCTCCGTCGTCGTCCTCCTCGTCCTCCGTCTCGGCGTCCAGCGCTTCCTGCTGCCGCTGCACGTGGTAGCGCGGGTTGGCGCGTTGGGCTGCCTGGTCTGACTGCAAGCCGCGCACCAATGCCCGTTCTTCGTCGTCACTCCCCAGCGCGTCCACCTCCACATCCTCCCCGCCAAATTGTACCGGTGCCAGGTGTGGGGCTTGCTCGGAGAGGTCTTCAGCACGTTCCTCCCCCCCACGCTGCTGCTGCTGCTGCTGCTGCTGCTCTTGGTTCATAGACACCACCTCCTCCTCGTCCAAGTTATCCGCGTAAGGAGTACACGTGCTTACCAAGCGTGTGGTGCTGAGTATTCTTTTTGATCCCTGCACTGAGTGTTTGTAGTGGCGTTGAGAAAGTGTAAGTGCCTAGATCATGCTCATGCCTGCGGCAGCAGAAGCAATTGGGACCCGTCCATGCTTGATCAGGCACACGTAAAACCCACCGCGCGCAGAGACGTTCAATGAGGACGTCTATATACTGCCTGTGTGAGTGGGAAAGCATGCCGAGGATCGTGCTAGAAAATGGCGCCGGGACGCAAAAGGCGTGAAAGAAGCATGGTAGAAAGGAAGCTCAAGCAGCCTCCTCCCTCGGCCTCCATTTCCAACATTAAGTTGGGCATTGCAAGGAGTGCTTCGACCACCACCGCCACAACCAGAAACTAAAAGAGACAGCAAACATGAAGACCTTATACATAGATTTCAAGTCCTTTTTTGCTTTTGCGTGATGAATTTCAGTGGTAATTGTGCTGATCTCTCTCAGCCCGCTTTCTCGAGTCCTCACCACTATAAGCATTCCTTTCTCCTTTTATTCCATCACCGGATTCGCCCAAAGCTCTCTAAGTGTACAAAATGAGGTAGATACCGGGTAATACAATGGATGCCACGGCTCCAAAGTAAGCGAGGCCGAACAAACGAGGAAACTTGCGCTGCACGACGATGGCAATCAAGTAGCCAAGGCCTCCAGTAAAAGGTCCGATCTATACATTAAAAAAATAAGGAGAATTGGTCGGAAAAGTGTTAGAATTACAATTAAAGTCACGGTGCATAGCTTTGCGCCCGTAACCAAAAACGTACCTTCAGCAAAGGAATCAGCTCGATCACATGGAATGGGTTGACCGCCCGCCGGATCACCCCTCCGTAATAGCTCGTCTCGGCATCCCACAAATCTGGTCTTGCCGCCTGCAGCTCTTTCAATTCCGTGTTAATTGCCCGCCGACTCCCGTCATCAAACGCCAGCTCATCCAAGCCAGGGGTTTCAGACAGAGCCTTTGCAGCATCGCGGAGGTTGATGGGGAAAACGGCCTCGCGCATGTTTATGACGGCTGTCTTGAACTCGGCAGGCAACGGGGTCAGGTCCGCGGCTTGGGCAGCAGGAAGGGCAGGATTCAGGAGCTGACCGGTAGCACTGCCGAGTAAAAAGGTGGTAGTGCCAGTGGCAACTTTGCGGCTCAGGCGGATGGTGTCCAGAAAGGAGGCTCGACTCGGGAGGCTGTCGGTTGTGGTAGAGGGCGTTGCCGTGTCTTCTACGCCGGCCAGCTTCATTCTCAGCTGAAACGATTGGCTAGATTGCGTGTGGATTGGTGAGGAGGAGGACGAAAAGACAAATGCACGGGGGAGGTCAGGGCCGCCAAGGAAGAGGGCAAGGGAGAGGGCTAGTGGGAAGGAGGGTCTCATCATGATGGTATGCAGGAGGCTAGCGAGTGAAGAAAGAGGACGCCTGTGGATAGTGTTTCGGGTGGCGGGGGTTACCAGGGATGAAAGGGCAAATGTAGACATAGATTTAGAGGGTTTCCAGCATCAGGATTGTAGTGTCTATCGAAATTGTACACAAGACATATGAGAGAAGCTCCCGAATTACTTGGCTTGGAAATATCTACCTGCGGGATTCGACCGTCATTCGCGGAATGGGTCGCGGGCACTGTGAATCGTGAATGGCTTCTTTTACACACCTCACAAGTCTCCCGAGGCGCAGGTCATGCATTTTTTGGGAAAGGAAGCGCACGATGTTGATTTTGGCTGTGTTTAGCACGTCCCCCCCCCTTAATTTCTTTGGGCGAGTAGCATCCTATGTCCCTCGGAACCAGGGAAGAAAGCCTCCCAGGCTCCACCGCCAAGTTTCCGTTTTTCATTCCAAATCTAGTGAGTCACAAAGCGTGAAAGCTCCGCTGCGGAGCGCTAAAAGCACATTTTTTTAAAAGAAAGTTTATAAGCTCCAACATGTAGGCGATAGAAGAGTAATTTTTTCCAGGCCCACAGAAAATACGCGACGGAGGGAAAGCAAGGAAGCTAACACCCAGACCTGTAAAGGCAGAGTGAAAGAAAGCCCCAAAGGCATTCTGAAACGCCCCAGGGATGTAAGGACTTTATCCTACTCCCTTCCTGTCTGAAGTTCGCCCCTAAAACGGATTTTTGGACCAAGGGAGGCAACTGCCCCTTCCACTTTGACCCTCTACGACGACGACAATCACTCCGAAAGACGGGCGAGCACGGCACGCACATTCCATGACTGTTAGCACCCTACCGCCAGACTATGCTCTAACTGTATTATTTTCATCGAATGTGATCCTTTGTATCTTTTGGATGTGCATCTTGTCGCATGACAGCGCCTTCGGCTCGCTCGGCCCATGCCTCTTTCAACCACAAGCTTGCAAAACCTTTTTGATTCCATCAATCATCTTTGAGCCAGTGACCCACAGTTTCTCATCAATATACCCATGTCTTCACGATTTTTGCCTCAAAGGAGAGAGGAGGGTCTCTTTACGACTTTAATGATTCGAAGGCAATGCGACCAGCGGTCAGCAGGCGTTCTGTGCGCGTTTTGAGTCGTAAAGTCCAACTTCCGCTACCCATTTTCCAGATAACTATCTAATTTGACCACAACCGACCACGCGGCATGGGTTGACTATATTTTCCTCCTAGTAACATGAAAATTATCTCCAATTTTGCTGCTTTCGTGTCTTTTACAAGCGTTTGTGTGCGTGTCGCCTAGGGTACAGCCGCTAGAAACATGGTCACAAGAAAGTAACCTATCCACAGAGCTTCGCTTTCTTTCATGAGTTACAAGCCAGAAGATGACTACAAAAAAATGGTCGCATCTCAGTCTGAAAGGGCTTCGGAAAGGAGGGATACTGCTTGAGTGTCCCGATGGCGATGGATTGTGCCCCACATTTCCCCTCCTAAATCCGTCCTGAAAACAAGTGTTCCAAAAGTTCCGTTTGCCGACCCAAAAATAATGTGACGGAGATTGATTGATTCTAAGTATCCAGCGCATCACTACCTCGCATCAATATCTCAAACCAAGATGCTCGCCACGTTCTCCGAAAATGGTAGAGGCGGAAGGAGGGCCCATTATTCAAAAACGCCCGTTGCGGAATAGAGAAAAAAAAAGGTCTTGTTTTTTTGCCTGGGACACGATTGATGCTCTCCTTTTTTGGGAGATGTAGACCGTGCATGACTTTGGCGTGCACTTGAAAAAGTAGGAAATGTGTGTTTGTAAGCAAGCGTGTATATGCGAGTACTTGATGCGCCGGAGGCAGCTTGAGGTGCGAACACGTTTTGCTGAAAGGAGAGAAGGAAGCAAGACAAACGCTGCGAGAGACCAGTCAAGCAAGCTGCAGATGGAAGTTGAGCCTGCCTTGCTTGGTTTCATCCGTCACATGCACAACCCCTCGACACGCACAGACTATGAATGTGTGCTTTGCAGACTGTCTATTGGCTCCAGGGCACTGCGGACTCCGAGCATGTGCGACTACTGTCGCTTCCTCTTGTGTGACATCTTTAGTTGTTAAGACCCGCCCGCGCCGGTTTTGCAAGGAACGTCTGGACGTACGCACATGTGATTTTCCAGGGCCGGCAGTGGGAGCACACACACTCAGCCAAGGCCTTGGCTTATCGAAATCGCATTCACAACACCTTCTTCGCACGCCTCAATCAATGAAACTTATACACTTACCTAACATCGACGTTTTCCTGTTCACTCCCGCCGCGCATAAACCACAGCACGGACACGCCTCTTCGTTGTCCGCTCACACGGAAAGCTCAGCCATGGCACTGTGCCTCGTCTAAGGGCCGCCCACGGCTTGAACTGGCCGTAGTCCTTATCGTCTTTCCCTCATCGTCGTCCAGTAGCGGAGAGAGCGACCAGGGCCTGGCAGGAGAGCAGACAGGGCAGAGCAACCTCAGCAGTCAAAAATAGACGTGAACAGCGAGCAAGTAGCAGAACCAAATCAACATGGAATCAATGGAAGGAGCAACGTGCTCATCAGTGGTGCGCACACCGGAATTCAGTCAGTGCTTCGGGGATAAGGCGGCCTTGGAAGAGCTAACAGATGGTACGCGTGGATGGGGTCGGTAGGGGATGGGAGAGGGGGAGGGTTGTCTGCTGGCAGCACGATCTGCTTCATCCGCTAACGGATTGGGATATTAAAGAATACACGTGTGTCGCCTGCCGCGCCACATATCGTCCACCGCCCTCTGACGCACGCAAATTCTCTCTCTCCTTCCCCTCTCCCCCCTCCCCCCTCCCTCCTCCCTCCCGTCCTCTTCCTGTGCTCAGCGGACCTGCTGACGGCCCTTGAGTTTGATCTCACAGGCGACTACTTGGCAACGGGTGATCGGGGAGGGCGTGTGGTGCTTTTTGAGAAGGGCGATGACATCAAGCAGGTGCGGACGCGTGTGTGTATTATCGATAGGGTATTTATTGGAGGTGGTGATTGAGGGCCCGCAGTGAGCAGGCGTGTCCAAGATCCTCATCGACTGCCCCCCAATTTATTGCCCCTACCCTTATGTCTATCATCCTCTACGCACAGACAGAGCCGCCTGGTTGGTCTCCCTATTTACTCTAAACCACTCATTCTCCCTCCCTCCCTGCCTCCCTCTTTCCTTCCCTCCGTTTCTTCCTCCTTGCCACCCTTCCCTTTCTTTGATCCACACAACAGGTGACAGCGAACGGACGGCGGAAGTGGGCGTGCAAGTACCGTTTCTACAGCGAGTTCCAAAGCCACGAGCCAGAATTTGATTACCTCAAGAGGTATTGCCTTTCCCCCCTCTCTCCCCTCCTTTCCTCATCCCTCTTTCCCTCTTTCTGTTTGTCATCGTCGTTGAACACTACTCATACCTCTTCCCTCCCTCCCTCCCCTCCTCCCTCCTGCCTTCCTTGCTTACCCCAAACCCAACGCCCCCAGCTTGGAGATCGAGGAGAAGATTAACCAGATCAAGTGGTGCCCGACCACCAACAACTCCCACTTCCTCCTCTCGACCAACGGTACGTTCTCCCTCCTCCCTCTACCTGCATGTCCGGCCTTATTCATCTATTTCCCTCTTAAGAAGGAACCTATTCTTTACTTTTATCTCTTGAGAAAAACAAGTTTACATACAATGTATCCCCTTCTTTCATTAACCTGACCAAACAACAGCCTCCTCTCCTCGTACCCATCAAAAGAAACGCCTTCCCCTCCCTGCACCCAGCCCCACTTACCCCGCTCCCTCCCTCCTTCCCTCCCTCCGTTCCTCCCTCCGTCCCTCCCTCCTCCCAGACAAAACCATCAAGCTCTGGCGGATACGGGACCGGCAAATTAAGGAGGCATTGCAACGCCATGAGACCCCACCACGGCCAGGTTCCCTCCGCTCCTCGAGCCCTGCTCGTTCATCACCCTTTCGAGGCGCCGTAGGAGGCGGAGGAGTACGAGGCGGAGGAGTACGAGGAGGAGGAGAAGGAGGAGGAGGGGCAGTGGCGGAGGAAGTGCTGCAATTCCCACGGTTGTACACCAAGGGATCAATGGTGACAGCGACGAATAAGCGGTGCTTTAGCAATGCCCACGCATACCACATTAACTCCTTGTCGGTCAACGTGGATGGACAGACGTTTTTGTCTGCGGATGACCTGAGGATCAATTTGTGGAGTCTGGAAAATCACCAGCAGGTACGCCGCCGCCCCCCATCCCCCTCTCCCTCCCTCCCTCCCTCCTTCCCTCTCTTCTTCCCCCCCCCCTTTCTGGAACATTCGGTACAGTCTCTGTCTGCCTCCTTGCTTCCATAGAACACCAACCAACCTACCTTCCGCCCTTCCGCCCTCCCGCCCTCCCTCCATTCTTCTTTAGGCATACAACATCGTGGACCTCAAGCCGGCCAACATGGACGACCTAAATGAGGTCATCACCAGCGCCTCCTTCCATCCCTCCGCATCCAACGTCGTCATGTTCTCTTCCTCCAAGGGCACAGTGCGTGTGGCGGACCTACGGACGTCCGCCTTGTGCACCCAGCCATCCCTCGTCCTCGAGAATCACATCGAGGTTCGTGGCCTCCCTCGCTCCCTCCTCTCCCTCGCTCCATGACCCTTGTCTGCCTTCTGTATGTGCAGTTGTCGCACCCGCGAGATGCACCCTTTCGTCAACCCCCCAACTAAGAGTTCCTTCCTCCCTCCCTCACTCTCTCTCTCCCTCAGGACCCCATCGACCGTTCCTTTTTCTCGGAAATTATCTCGTCGGTGGCCGACGCCCGATATTGTAGAGGGGACGGCCGCTTCCTCTTCACGCGCGATTACCTCACGGTCAAGGTCTGGGACATGCATATGCCGTCTGCTCCCGTATCCATTATGACCGTCAACCCTTCTCTCCGTCCCCTCCTCGCGGACTTGTATGAAACGGATGCGATGTTTGATAAATTTGAATGTGCCGTTAGTGGAAACGGCCAGTACTTCGCTACCGGGACGTATAATAATACCTTCCAGGTGCGCGATAGGGAGGGAAGGGCGGAGGCGAGCCATGCGGAGGTCTCTAGAACAGTTGGGAGGAAACAGAGGGTAGGCGGAGGGGGAGGAAGAGGAGGAATGATGAGGATGGAAGCAGGAAAAAGGGGTGGCCGGGGAGGAAGGGGCGGAGGGGTGGATGGAGGGGGGGACGTGATGGCTTTTGACAAGAAGGTAATGCATTTGGCCTGGCACCCGGAAAGAGACGTATTGGCGGTCGCGGGCTTGAATCGCTTGTATTTCTATACAGTGTAAGGGAGTGATTGAGAGAGGGAGGGAAGGAAGGAGGAGGGAGGGGACCGGAAGGTTCTGTACGTTTTGAGGGTGGGAGAGCTGCAGGGCTAGTGTCCGCGAATCAGCAGCAGCAGCAACGACAGCAGCAGCAGCAAGAGGAGGAGAAGAGGGATAAAATAAGGAAAAGAGGAGGAGGAAACTTGAGGAAAGGAAGAGGAGGAGAAATAAGTAGAATAGAGGGGGGAGGGAGATGATTCGAGTTTACGGCAGAAGAGCGCATGCCATGCTTTTGATTCTTCATATTTTGGTAGGATGTAGCCTCTATGCAGTAAGCGAGCATACAGACAAAAGAACGAGATAGTGAGAGGGGGCAAGAGACATGGACTTAGAGAGAAAGAAGAGAGGGTGCGTGTGTAAGAGAGCGAGGGTGGGAGGGAGAGAGTGAGAGGGAGAAAGGGAGAACAGGATGGAAGATGAGGGTCTTTGGCTCCGCGCATTTGCGACAGCGATAACGACGATGACGACGACACTGATGACTGTATTTGTCTGTGTATGTAACGATCTGTACAAGTATGTGGGTGGATGCTGTGTTGCGAGGGTGTGGGGGTGTTTACAGCCTGTCACCACGGGGGTATTCCTCACCCTACTCCAAGCAGGCAGCAAAATCTGTTTCTCTCTCTATTTTGATTTTGTTTTTGATCTCGGCCTCTTTTGTGTGTATTTGCACACCACAATAAGATGTGGGTGTGTGAGAGAAGCAAAAGGGGGCAAGGCCAGAAACACCATCAAGAGATTTAAAGAGACATGGAGAGAGGTTGCGGGCGTAGAAGGATGCAACTCGCATAAGGCAGTGTGGAGGGAGTAACGGAGGGAATGACGGGAAGCAGGCAGCGAAAGGAGTGAGATGGAAGATTCTTCTTCTGCAGGAGTGTGCTTCTAAGCGCAATGAAAGGGGCCAATCCGCTTGCCTGCACACGTACGTATACACATAGAGGTAGAATTGACAGTGTGAGGTCTTTCTCATCTGCATTTACCCCTCGTTACAAGTGTATGGCTATCAAGGAAGTCTGACGGAGGGATGGAAGGAGGGGTGGAGGGAGGGGTCGGTCCAGGTCAGCACGTGACAGTTGATCCTTTGTCAATGACTTTTTCGACAGCTTTGTGCGTCGGGGAAAGGAGGGAAGGTGGAGCAATGAACGCACATTAGGGTAGGATAGAGTATGTTTGGGTGCATCCCCAAACCTCATTTGTATTACCTGCAAGACGAGGTTAATTCATACTTTGCACCACACCCACATACATGCATGTATAAATCCACCTAGACAGTCAAGATAGCTAGCTAGACTGCAGAAGCATAAAGATCAAAGCACCTTATGAGCGAAAGAAGGAGGGGAACAAAAAGAACACAAGGTTTATATTATACACTGTCATTGTTTTTGAAAAGTTTATTTCATTTTATTGCGAGACCGGCTCTGGTCCTTAGTTGGTCTTGGCGTTGAAAGACTTTACTGCCTCTGTTTCTTTCATACGCATTTATTTCAAGGTCGGATGTAATGAAGGAAATTCAGAGCCCTGGTCTTCCTGATCTGAAAGGGAAATACGCGCTTAATGGGCGGGAGGTTGGTATTGGAGCGAGGGAGGGATTATTCTAGCTGAACGGCCGTACCTTACCCTTGTTTCGGCCTCACACACATACTACATTGGTATATGATATTCTTCGAAATTTACTTGGTATTTCCTTCTCGGCTACATATACAAGAGAAATGCGTCAAAATGCCCGGCCAAGGCGCTTGGGGTGGTCGCAGAAGCGGCGACTGCCGTTGCGAAAGAGAAACGTCCTCTTCTTGCCCTACAGCATAACCACACAACGCAACGCACACCAGTAATACAGGTTTATGATCCACCCAATCCACACGCTGATAGACACACGGTCGTAATTGTCTGGCCCTCGCCTGTGATCTCTGGTCTTGGACCTTGCTTTAGCTACGCCTTGCACTTCACACGGCTTTGAATTTCACGTAGCAAACACGATCGCGCAGCGAGTGCCTCCGCCCACTTTTTACGTCTGTCACCCACGGCTCACATTCACATAGGGCCTGGCTGCTCTCTCTAAAAGATCCTGTGTCAAAGAAGCATGGGCGCCAGCGCCAGCAAATTTGGGCAGTATGAAGCAAATCGAGGTGGGCTCTCGCCAAGCGTCGTCGAGCTTGGTGCTGAGGCGAGTGGTAAGTGTGTACATTGCTAGTCCCTCGGGCAGGCATAGCATGCGTGACCTTACTTTCGCATTGTTGTCGGTTGTGCCACTTGATCCCCTGGACTGATCTCTCTGATCTGACAAACTGTCCCAGCTCTTGCGAATGCCATTGCTGCCTTCATCGCAGGCCCATTTTCACCCTTCCCCTCCTTCCTTCTTCCCCTCTCCAAACAGCCATCTTTTTCGCCATTTTCTTCACCGTCTACCTCATTGCACACTGGCGCAACTGGCTGCCTAAAATATTTGCCTCCCGCAAGTTCCTGTATCCCAAACGCACCCTCCCGTATGAGACCCCCCCCCATCGCCGACACCTCTTCTCCTGGCTGGTCGATTCCTGGTCCGTCGGGGACAAAGATGTACTGCGATACTACGGCTTGGACGCTCTGCTTTTCCTTCGGTCGCTACGGTTGCAGTCGTTGGTGATTTTGCTGTGTTCTCTCTACGGGCTCTGTGTCATCTTGCCCGTCAACATGATGGGGGAAGCTGTCTTCACTTCCCCTCCTTGGGGAGCGACCTACACGACTGCGCACATCGGTCCCTTGGCATCAGTCGCCCCCTCCTCTCCTGCAGATCCCGATGACCCTTCCCCTCCTCCCACCCCCCCACCCGCTCCTCCATCCTCGGGCTCCACACCCGAGGATGCCACGAGGCTTTTTTTGGCCCATGTGGTGGGGGCTTACTACATGACCGGCGTATGCTTGTATTTGCTTTGGCGGCAGGTAAGGGGGGAACAAAGGCAGGAAGGGAGAAAGGGAAGAAGTGAGGAAGGGAGGGGGGATAGGATAAACAGAGGTATAGAGGTATATATGCGGCCTGTCGATAGCTCTTAATCAAATCCCTTTTCCTCCCCTCCTCCCCTCCTCTCCCCCCTCTCCCTCCATTCCCCCACCCCCCCTCCCCTCTCACCCTTCCTTTCCTCACTCACCCCCTCTTCACCCCCTCTTAC